>Ga0180433_10000155_pt1 | contig 115571 bp, 149 predicted proteins | sample SS_ome_8_FD_132980 | JGI IMG/M metagenome (GOLD analysis project Ga0180433, IMG submission 132980) | Hypersaline lake sediment archaeal communities from the Salton Sea, California, USA - SS_1_D_1 metaG | ecosystem: Environmental > Aquatic > Non-marine Saline and Alkaline > Hypersaline >... | reverse complement strand
CTCACTTCTGGAGGGCGTTCGGTTCACCTAACTGGAGACGATCTCGAAGATATTGCTGGCACTCTGGAAGCTAATGGCGTTGAAGGGCCTGCGTTTGTCTTCAAAATGGTTGCCCATGTGGCCCTTTCAGTTGACCTTAAAGAGATTGAGGGAAACGAGGAGTCGTCGAAGAAATCTTCAAAGAAACAGAAGAGCAAATCCGAAGAGGAGAAGCCGAAGGCATCTTCGTCTGGTAAAAAGAAGGCCAAGAAAAAAACCAAGAAAAAAGAAGAGGAAGAAGTTCCGCCTCGCCGGGTAGAAGACTACGTTGATGACGATGCGACGCCAGAAGACGTAGACAATGGCGAGGAAGAGGAAGAAGAAGCACCCCCGCCTAAACGCCGCAGAGGTCGCCCCCGGAAGAAAAAGGAAGAAGACGAAGAAGAAAAACCCAAGAAAAAGCGCGGCCGCCCCAAGAAGAAACCTGAACCTGAACCTGAACCAGAAGAAGATCTCGAAGACCCTGAAGAAGATCTCGAAGACCTTGAAGAAGAGGACGATGAGCCTGAGCAGCCGAAACGCCGTAGACGCAGACGTGCTTATGAACCTGAACCTGAACCTGAAGAGGAGGAGGAAGAAGAAGACCCTCCTCCCGCACCGAAACGCCGCAGACGTAGACGTCCGCCACTTGGCGACGACTAGATAGTAGTTACGTGAGATTGAGGAGGGTTTCGGCCCTCCTCTTTTTAATGGAGGCGTGCGGTGAAGGATTCGCTACCGTCCAAGAAAGCAGCCAAAAACGTCAACAAAATTCGCTACGCATTTTGGAACTGCGACTGTGTAGAAGGAATGAAGCGCTTACCAGATGAGTGCGTAGATCTTATCGTGGCGGACCCTCCTTATGGTATCGGAAATCCTAAATCCTCTTACAATCGAGACGATTCTTTGGTGTGGGGTGGTTACGTAGAAGCGCCTACAGACGCACAAGGATACCTGGAATTCTCCAGGCAGTGGGTGCAGGAGGCTGCGAGGCTCCTGAAGCCGGGCGGGTCAGTTTATGTGTTCTCTGGGTGGACGTTTGGTCACTTGGTGAAGACGGCCCTGCACGAAACCGTCCTTACTGAAGTGAATGAGATCATCTGGAAATACCAGTTCGGTGTCTGCACTAAGAGAAAGTTTGTGTCCAGCCACTACCACATCTATTTCTGGACGAAGAAAGGCGCCACGAGGATATTTCATACTGAGTGCCGTCACAAGTTTGGTGAGAACGACGAACGAGGGTCGTTGCTCTATCGAGACCTTGAGGACGTGTGGGTTATCAAGAGACCCTATAACAGAGGACAGGAGAAGAACCAGAACCAATTACCAGAAGACGTAATCGAGAAGATACTGCAGTATTCGTCCAGTCCTGGCGATCTGGTGCTCGACCCTTTCCTTGGAGGGTTCACGACAGCCAAGGTCGCCAAAAGAATGGATCGACGTTGTATCGGGTTCGAAATAAATCCTAAATCCTTCCAGGAAATGGTACAACAACTCTAAACACCCCCTCTCCATGCCCGTTTATAAATAGTTCCATACCTTTCAGTGGCGTACCCTCCTCTGATTTTGCTATGCTGAAACGATGACTATTTCTCGCCATCTCACTCCACACGTGGAGGAGTTATATGGGACTGTCTAACGGATTCGGCGCAGCTGCTGGTGCTGCTGGAGGCCCTCCAGCTTCGCACGGAACAACCCACCAGCCAAACGGAACCGATCCTCTCGGCCCACTAGCGGGCCAATCATTCGATTCAGTTACAGAACCGGTCTTCAAAATTGATGGGTCAGTGTGGGTCCCATCTGGCACTGGAGACGTCCTTCGTGGAGAATGGTTGGTCTGGCATTCCTGGAGGAATTCTGGCAGTGGTCGTTGGCTGGGGCATATTTTTGAGATTGCGTTTGGTTCAGACGCCGCCGACGGGACTTTCTTGGAGTTGGTGAGGACAGGCCCTTCTGCTGACATCGCTTACGTGTGCCGCAAAGACATGGTCATTCTAGGTGTTGCTGCTGCTAGATCAAACGACGGACCGACATCAAAGACGATTGACTTGGTTATAGACGGCAACATTGGAAGTCCTACATACCAGTTCAACGCCTCTAGAGGGACAACGTTCAGTAGTGCAGAGCTCGACTATCCTATAAACGCCGGTCAACTTCTAGGCGTCAGGGCCACTGCTACCGGGGAAGCTTGCAGGATCGCTGTCCAGGTTAAAGTCGCTGCGAGACGCGACTAGGAGGTTCCAGTGGCTGACGATTTCATCATCCATAATCCTGGCGTGTCTTCGGTTTTTCTAAATTATTTAGGGGCCGAGATCCCAGCAGGAGAAGATCTAGACTTACTCAAAACCCATGATATAGAGGTTCTAAAGGCTGACACGGAGTTGGTTGGCCACCTCAATGCCGGGACACTGCAACGTAAGATAGGAGGGGCCGTCCTATCTCCTGGTGACTCACTTCAAACTGGGGGTCCTGTAGAAGTTGAACAGCAGGCTTGGACGCCGTGGACGCAGATAGTAATTAGTCACGTTGGTCAGACGGCGATTGTTATTCCCTCTGCTCCGGTGGACAACGATACGTTCCGTATGAGGATCAATGGCGTTGAGGCTGTACTTGGGCTGGACTTCACTTTGTCTGGCACCTCTTTGACGTGGCTTGACAGAGAGTATACTCTAGATCCACTAGACGAAGTGTACGTCAAATATCTTGAGGCGGTGTAATGGAAGAGGATCTCGTTCCGTTCATGGGCGGCGTTGCTTTTCGTTTTGAGCGTGTGGATATTAAAACTGAAGAGGGGTGGGAGAACGTAAAACGAATGGGTCTCGATGGGTGGGATCTCATCACGGTGTCAGGGGGGTATGCGTACTTACGAGACATCAACTTGATGATGGACGACGCCGTAGATCTCGTTTCATTACCTACCTGTGGAACATGTCCCAGATATAAGTCCACTAGCAAGAAAATGGGACGGTGTTTGGACAGGGGGTTTACAATAGGCCCTAAACACGAAGCCTGCGAGACACACCCTAACCACCCCGCTAAACGAGGTTAGCCATGGACCAGCCTATTCAAGAATTCGATACGGCGATGAACACCACGAATTACTCTGGGGGATTGGAGAATATCGAAGGCGACAACATGGAAGTGGTGAAGGCGTTTGTTCTAGGCTCCCTAGATAGCCAGCAATTGCCTCCGTCTAATCCAGAGGCCACCATTGATATTGCTGCCAGCGGGAAAGCGTTAGTCCCTCCCCCTGTGGATCTCGATCTTTTGGCTGCTTGCCCTGACATCAACTCCAGGCTATCAAGATGCATTAGGACTTACGCTAGAAACACAGGAGGCCTCGGTGGCTCGGTTCAACCTAAAGACCCAATTGGTGAGAACACCACCGAAGCCGAGAAGACCAAAATAGAAGATCAGACAAAACAGCTGAACGCGGTCTTCCTACGGCCCAACCAGTCTCCAAATAAGATGACGTCCATGTCTAAGATTCTAGAGCTTGTTCGGGTGGACGAAGAGACTATTGGCAATGGCTATATGGAGGTGACGAGGAATCTGGCAGGAGAGATAGCAGGGCTCTACCATGTGCCCGGACGAACTGTTAGGCTCCTTGAAGATGGAACCGGCTTCGCCCAAACCAGGTGCGACAGAACAAAGTATTTCAAGCATTTTCGAGATACTGAAATGATGAACGCGGAGACGGGTGAGCGCGGCAAGGTGGTTGCCAAAGATAAGCGGGCCACGGAGCTCATCCATTTTAAAATAGAGTCGGTGAGATCTTACTGGTACGGCGTACCGAGGTGGTATCCAGCTGTTCCAGCAGTAGCGGGCAACCGTTACGCGTCTATGCGCAACGTGTCCTTCTTCGAGAATGATGCTGTGCCCCGACTACTCATCACTATTACTGGAGGCAAACTTCTGGACAAGTCTGTGCAGGCCATGCGGCAGTTCTTCGAGCTGAGAGGCAAAGGTCCTTCCAATGCCCACCGCGTCTGCATTATGCAGGCAGAGCCAAGACACCCAGGCGGAACGCCCGGTAGTTCAAACGTAGCAATTAATGTTGAGAAACTTACTCTCGGCGTGGAAGACGAGGCCAGCTTCAGGAAATACCAAGAAGCCAACAACGAAGAGATCAGAGAAGTTTTTGGTATCGCCAAGATCTTCTTCGCGCCTTCCAGTTCCAACAGGGCGAACGCGTCAATCGAGCGTCAGATCACCAACGAGCAGGAATTTGAACCTGCCAGGTTGGAGTTGGAATACACGATAAACAACCTGCTCTGTTTGGATATTCTGGCAGGGGGAATTCATGAACCTCTTCCCCCTCCAGAAGACGTGCTAGTTAAATTCAAACTGAGAAGACCTTCAGCTATCCATGTGGACGAACAGGCCGATATTCACCAGAAGTACGCCCAGATGGGCGCGCTCACACCTAACGAGATACGTCAGGAACTTGGTAAGCCCGCGTTTACGGACGAAGAGCCCTTCGCTAACAAACCAGTATCCTACGCGCTGACGGAACTGCAAGTCAGTCCTGCAATGGCTAGAGCTGGGCTGATTCCACTCATTGGTGAGTTCAAAGAAGACGCCTCTGTGAGTAAGAAGGAAGATAAGGAGAAGGAAGACAACGAGAAGAATGACGAGCAAGAAGAGGAAGAGGCAGAGAAAGGGCTCACTGGCGAAGACAGAGAGTTACTGGAAGAACTTCGTGCGTTCATGGAGGCCCAAGTAGGTGAACAGGTCAACTTATTCTTCAAGAGTAGGCCAAAGAAGACACACGACGAAGGTATAGAAACCGAGAACAACTAGACATGATTGCCCGTCTTTGCTATCCTCGTTTTTATAGGATTTGATTGTTGCACGGATGAAAGCACGTGATTGTAAGTAACATACTAGTACAAACCACTTTACACGCCAATATATCTCCTTCTCCAAATCAATTAAAACAAAAAATTGAAGATGGGCACTTGCTTCCTGGTGTTGAATCGGGTAAATCGTGTGTTGTACGGCTCCCGTTACAGGTCGATCTAACTAGATCGGATTGGTAAGGTTGAGAGGGCATTTATGAGCCAGTCACTCCTTGTTCCATTTTCAGCTGATCTGTCAGTTGTTAAATGGGAGACCATCACCAAGAAGGCAGGTGATCCTGATCAGTTAGAAAAAAAGAAGCAAGAGCACTGGTTCGTTGAAGGATACGCGGCTACAGACGACATAGATTCGGAAGACGACCGAATCGACATAGCCGCCCTCCAAGAAGGGGCAGAGAACCTAAAGAGTTATCAAACTTGCCTCTACAATCACGATAAAGACCGCCCCATCGGCTCCATACAAGATGTCAAGGTGTTACCCGAAGGTCAGATTTGGGTCAAAATAAAAATCTCCAAGACCGAGCCAAAGATCTGGGAGCAAATCCAGGACGGCACGCTGAACAAATTCAGCGTACGTGGAAAAATTTATTCTGTTGATCGAGAATTCTCAGCTACTCTCAACAGATATATCCGAGTCATCAAGAGCCTCAAATTGTTTGAGTGCTCTATCGTATCGGTGCCTGCCAACCCCGAAGCTCGTACCCTTCGGTGGTACATTTCTAAGGCGCTTACAGACTACTTTACGGAGCAGGGCGGAAATCTCCCTGCTGGTGAGGGAACCGATTCTTCTGGAGGTCAAAGCATGAAGACGAAGGACGAAGAGACTCTCCAGGCGGCGGGGACGCCTTCGGATGACGTTGAGAAAACTGAAGGTGCAGCTGCTTCGGAAGACACCACGCCTGACGAGTCCACTGATCAGGACACCCCCACTGAAGACGCACCTACTGAGGACGCGCCTGAAGAGGACAAGGAAGAGGAAGAAGAGCAGGAAGAAGAGGCAGTGGAAGATGCTGCACCGGAAGCTGTGAAATTCTTCGTCCCCTTCGCAGACGACGTCAAGAAGAGTTTCTCAGACGCCATTGCGCACATCGATAAGCTCACGGTCAACGCTTCTGAGGAACAGCAAGCAATCTTGAAGTCGGCCAAGAATGTCATGGAACGCCTGGTCAACGAAGGCCATGAGTTTTCAGATATCGCACTTACTAATGAGGGGCTTTCCAAGAAGATTGTGGACGCCCGTCTTGAGGCGATGAAGTCCGCTGGCGTTTCTGAGGTTTCCCTTCTGATCTCGCACGCCGAAGAAGTGGAAACGGACCCTGTTAGAAAGCACTTCCTCAAGGGGGTAAAAATGGTGCTGGGTATTGATGATGAAGTTACGAAGGACGCCGACGGAGAACAGCCCGAAGGCACCGACGTTAAGAAAACTGAGACGCCTTCCGTAGACGGTGTCTTGGCTAAGTTGAGTGACACCGTCACTCAAATCGCTGATAAGGTTGAAGGCCTTGGCAAGCGAATCGACGCGATGGAAGCCGTGAAGTCCACGCCCGACGAAGAGGACGACACGACTGAAACTGAGGTGGAAGAAGCAGAAGAGACTCCCGCTGAAGAAACTGACAGTGAGGACGAAACTCCTGTAGAAGACACCAAAGATGAGACTGCCGAGGCCACGATCAAGGCATTGGGTGGTCAACTTGACCAAATTGTGAAGACCCTCAGCGGGCTGAGCAGTCGGATCGAGAAGGTCGAGAAGACTGAGGGCGTTTCCCAAGTGATTCCTGGCCAAGACAGCCAGGTTGAACAGTCGTCTGCGGGTGGAAACGCATGGGCTAATGTTTTTGCTCCTGGTATTGCACAGGCGATTGGAGCGAGGCAGCCGAAATAGCTCGAAATCGGTAACAGAGTCCATGGGAGGATATGTCATGGATCATCGAGAAGTTCTGCAGAAAATGCTTACAACGAACTCGTTCTTCACTGCGGGCCAGCTGCAACCGGAGCAACAGGACCAGTTCATTACGTACGTTCGTGGTGGCGAAGCAACGTTACTCCGTGCAGCCAGGTTCATTCGTATGTCCAGGTTCACTATGGAGATAGACAAATTATACTTCGGTGAGCCTATTACCGAAAGCGCGTCTGAAGCCGTAGGTAGCACGTACGACGCGGATGTGGCCTTCACCAAGACCACGCTTACCGCGACGAAGATCAGGTCGAGACTCCCCTACTCGGTGGAAACGCTTATTGCGAACATCGAGGGACCACAGTTCCAAAATACTGTGATCCGCAGGATGTCTCAGCGTATCGGTATCGACATGGAGCATCTCTCGCTCAATGGCGACACCACGTTTACCCCGATCAACACCCCCGACGGCAGGCTGCTCAGGCGCCTTGATGGTTGGGCCAAGCTGTCTGAAAGTGGCCATGTCCTCGACGTCAGTGGTGACACCATCCGTAAGGAAATCTTCGCTGAAGCAAAATCTCGCTTGCCCAAAGATTTCCGTCGTGACCGTGGTCTCCGCTTCATGTGTTCCCAGAACATCGCGGACGACTGGCTCTCCATGCTGTCTGACCGTGGCGGTGAGATTGGTGTTGGCGCTCTTCGCGGCACCCCTGTCAAACCCTATGGCATTCCGCTGCTCGAAGTTCCCCTCATTCCTGATGACTTGGCGCTTACGGTCTCGGGAACGGCGACCCCGGCGCAGATCATTGGAAACCGCCAGGGGCCGTTTGAGGTGCACACTGGTGTCAACGACACCCTCGTGCTGAACTTTGATGGTGCTGGTGGTGGGCCTATCACTATCACCTTCCCGCAAGGCACTTACCAGACCGTCGAGATGATCAAGCTGATCAACGACGCCATCACGGCTTCTGGTGCCCCTCCTGGGGGTATCCTCGGTCTTGGTATCTGCAGCACGTTTGGTGATGGTAGGCTCTATCTGCAGTCGGCAAGCACGGGTGCGTCTTCCAGTGTCTTCATTGGCCCGGACGCCACGTCGAACATCAACGACACCCTTGGCTTCATCGCTGGCACCACTACTGGTGGCGCCGCTCCTACCGGTGGGACGCTCAACGAGGGCTCGTATATGCTCCTCACCAACCCGAAGAATCTCATCTTCGGTATCCTCACCGTTCCTAGAGTCGGCTCCCCACAGAACGTGCCTGAAGCACAAGGTACTCGGATGTACACTCGTTACGACGAAGAGACGGATACGGTGGTCGTGACCACCTACAACTTCCTTGCAGTGGCCATTGAAAACCTTGACGCTGTGGTGAAAGTCAAGAATATCCGCCGCAAGCGTCTCTACTAAGATCGTAGCGTGCTAGGATCGGGAGCGGTTTGTCCTTGGCCGCTCCTGCTCCCATGTAGCGCGTGGGCACTTTTGTAGGAGGTTAGGTGTGAAATTTAAAGCCAAGCAGGGAACGATCTGCTTGAAAGGCGCAAGCGGCAGAATCTACTGCTTTGACGCCGCGAAGCCTACCGAGGTAGTTGATGGTAGGGATGTCAAAGTTTTTGTAGCGTCTGACGACGTTGTCGCCATGGACTCGCAGCTGAAGGTTGCGAAGGCGCAGACCGAGGCAGAGGAGAAGCCGAAGAAAAAGGCCGCTCCCAAAGCCAAAGTCACGAAAGCACCAAAAGCAGAAGTCAAAAAGGTCGAGCCTGAGAAAGTTGAAGAGGCCGAACCTGAAGAAGCAGATGTAGAAGTTAAAGAGGAAGAGGTTGTAGAGGTCGACGAGACGCCCGAAGAGTCTGAAGATCCTTCAGATGAAGAAGAGGAAGAGGACGACCCCAAACCTCCCACTATAAGCACTAGGAGACCACGTAAGCGTGGACGTAGATAAGCCTTTTGCATATACTTCTATCCAGAAGGTCAGGTCGTTGGGGAGTTTCAGCGCGTTGTCTGATGAATCTGTGCTTATGTACATTCGGATGGCAGCAGCGACCATCAACCGTATCACTGGACAGTGGTTTCAGGCAATAGGTCTATCTATGCGTGTGTCGGGAAAAGGGGATTCAATGCTCCATTTTCCTGGTGTCGCTCCTATACTCAAAATAAGTAGTCTCATGCTTTCTCCTGATTCTTCGTCCCAGGCTTTGGATAACTACTTCATAGAGTCTGGCCGTAGAATACTTCGCATGAAAGTGAATATGCCGGGGTGGGCATGGGTGGACGTGCGCTGGGATTGTGATTATTTCGAGAGTGTTTCTCAATTCCCAAGACGCGCAGGGTCCGTAGAAGTCCAAGGGTATTTCGGCTACGTGAACGCTGCCCCGACCGTGGACAGTTACAATGCAGTAGTGCCGTATTCCACGACAACGGCCATTGAATTCAGGAACGACACTGCTACGTTGGAAGTTGTTTCTGCGCACGGCGTCAGGGCAGGCAGTTCTGTAGTTATAGGATCACCTGTAGCAGAAGCTATCCCTCTTTTCGTGGTGGCTGCCGATCAAACCACCAATGTGCTCACAGTAGATCCAATGGGAGATTACCTCCCCAGCACCATCGCAGCTGGAGCGCAAGTGCTGTCTTTTGGTGTAGTGCCTCCACTTATCAGGAGAGCCAACGCTTTGTTGGCGGCGAAGTATATCAATGACGATACTGCGAGCACCAGCGGCAGTATCTCTGGCGCCGCTACAAAGAAGTTGATTCGTGAACGCACTGAAGACTATGAATACGAATTGTCGTCTCCTGCTGGTGGCGACACTTCCGACTCTGATTTCACCACTGGTGACGCAGAGGTGGATCGTATTTTAGCCAACTTTGTTATTCCGCCGGGAGTGGAATTCGTCTAGGAGGACTGAGATGGAGATTGACAGGCATTTCTGCGACGGCCAGAAATGGAATACGCACGCTGCCTCCGGTGAAGGGGATGCTGGCGCGGGTAAAGCGCCTCTGATTCGTGGAACTAAGGCAATGCGTGACGTGGCCGATGACCTGGCCACACTTACCCCCGCTGTGATTACGAGCCCGGACGCGCCTGCGGCTGCGGGTATTTATACGCAGGCGGACATCCAAGATATGGTGGATCTCATAAACGAGATGAAAGCTGCGCTGAACGCAATTTCTAGCGGCACCATCAAAACGACTAAGAGTGGATAATGGGTTTCCCGCTGCGTTGGAATCCAGTTGAGGTTCATGTGCGCCCGCTGTCGCAAGCGGTGATGGACCCAGACTACGATGAACGTAGCGGGGACGACCAATTCGGAGACGCTGTTGTGCTTTCTGGTCAACCAAATTTCTGGAAGGGTCGTTGGGAGAGGCAGGATACTGGCTACACTGGCGACCAAGATTTGGTGCAAGGGCACATACTCTTCAAAATTGAAGATCTCGACACCGAGGGATTCCACCCAAATGTCGGTGACGCGGTGGTAAAGATTTCTATCTTTGACCAGACAGACGACCATGTGTTTCGTATTGAAGAGGTCCGTCCGATATCTCCACTTCGAGGGACGTACCTTTTCAAAAAATGTTTTGTCAGACAAGATGTGAAGCTGCGTGGGCTTTTGCCATGATGCGTGTCAAGCTAGACTTCTCTGGGCCGTCTCACATATTTGCGGGGTTCTCCGATCCCGTGAAGGTGGAGGCAGCAGCTGTTAATGCGGCACAACCTGTGCTGGCCCGGCACGCCATGGCAATGGTAAAACAGATTCGTAGAACTATCGTCACTAGAGGCGGTTCTGCAGGAGTCAAGTGGCCCATCCATGTGATGCCGATTCGTTTGAAGGGCCACGGCGCAATCCTTCAAGATTCACGAACGTTATTATGGGGCATATCCGCTTGGCAGACGGGTAGCGGTAGAAACGTTGTGTGGCGCGTCGGCCTCCGCCCAGGGAAAATGCACCCGACCGCCCGGCTTTCTTTGGCGCAGCTTGCTAATATTCATGAGCATGGGGCTAGGCGCAGGGGTGGCCGCAGATCTGGTCGGGGAGGTCCTGGAAGACAACGTGGGCGCGGCAGATCAGGCAGCTGGCACGTCCCTCCGAGGCCTTTCTTGAAGCCGACGATTGACGCACATTTGATGCAGACATTTGCTACTTACATTCCTCTGTTTTTTAAGGTATTAGTAAGTCAGATGTCTAAAAATAAAAACATAAAGTGGGTTACGAACATAGTAGGATAAGCGCCCATGAGCACGTCATTCAGCACAGACGAGATTGACCGTGATTACCTGAACATCTCTGGCGCTAGTACGACCAGGTCAAAGACATTCACGGTCAATGGCTGGAATCAGAAGATGATTCTGATCAAAGCTGATCAGCAGGTCGTACTGACTATTATGTACACGCTTATAACCCAGATAGCGCCGCAGGATTCGTATTTCTTTCCGCTCTCCACAGCTAAGAATGTGACCCTGCTGGCGAATGAGATCATACCGTTTGGCGTGGAGGACCCTATCCAGTTTTTACAGGTAGAGGTCACGACCACAGGACCTGCGGTAGTTGAGATTTTGGCACTAGGTTCCCGCTAGAAGGAGGACGTCATGGCGGATCGTCTTGACAAAACTGCACAGGATGTTGCTAACTCTGTTTACTACGCGCCTGGAACCAGGGCTATTGACTGGTCCGTCAGAGACGAGCTTGACGCTGAGCGTAAACTGCTTCTGACGGCCTTCGAGGCTCTGGAACAAGGCACTACTGCTCCCGTCATCCACGAAGTTCAAGCCCAGTCCGTCAGTGTGGGCACGCCGCCCGCCGCTCTGGTGATCACGGGCGTGAATTTCGGGACTGACAACACGAAGGTTTATCTGGAAGTTGGCCCGGCTACGACTGGTCCGTACCAAGCTGAAGCTTCGGGACACACGGACACGAACGCCACGTTTGACCTTACTGGTCTTACCGGCTGCACGGCTAGCAGGGTCATCAACCTGACCATTACTCTGCAGGATTCTACGAGCAAATTTGTCCGCTCGTTCCCTGTTGCGGTCCCGACGGTGGCCTAATTTGGCGGGGATTCGATATGCCCCAGGTGGAGTTCCTTTCTAGACGTGATTTTACATACGGCGAGAACGGTGCAGTCCTGAAGAATGGTTGCGCCGTTCTCCGTAGATTGGATTCCTCTGGTATATATCACCCCCAGGGAACCTTGACCGAAGAAATTTTCCAATCTGAGTGGGTGAACGTAAACCTGTTGGAAAATTTCTTCGGTTTCATTTGTTCCCGCGCAGATTCCTTGACTGGTGGCGTGGATTTTCAGATCTCTGCCAACGGCTCCGATTTCCTATCTTGGGACGGTGCCGCTTGGTCTGTCGACTCAGCACGTTGGTCAACTTTCACCGAAGTCGAAGAGAATATAGGCTTGTTCCCTGTTGGGTATAGCCCGACTGTGGCTGTAAGGATGCGCCTCCAACCTGTAGGCGATGAGACTCCGATGGTGTATCGTTTGGCGTTCCTTGTAGAGATGTGCAGCAACTCGACCCATTACGGGTTTGAGGAGGACGTGGAACGGACCATTAAATATATCCTGGACAGCAGAATTTCTGTACCCGTTAGGGATAAGATATTGGCCAATGGAACTACTGAAGTTCCCGTGCCCTCCAGCCTGCCAACGATCAGCAGTGTGACTGGGGTGTACGATGTGGTTTCAGATCCTGACCTGCAGACAAATCTTTTTTCTGGCTTGTCAGGAAGTACGATCACACTCACATCTGCGGTGGCGTCGGGGACGGAGCTGTATGTTCTTGGTGAAGGCAAACCGCCCGTAAAATTGAGTGGGGAGCCTGAGTACGAAGAGGCCAAAATCCCTAATATCTATATTGAAAACATTTCGTTGTCTGAGGATCTGAGATTCAAGCGACCAAAGCTGTTTGAAGTCAATCTAGCTAAGAAGGTGGCGCGCAAGCGGTGGTCTCCTGCCAGACAGGAAATAACCGTGATGCTGCGGTGCGCTTCAGCTAGAAGAAAAATAACTACTAGGATTGCTGACGCCGTGAAGGTGGCCATTCTTCGTGACGCCACTTTCCGCGCCCTCGGTTCTGGTAGATTTCTAGTAATACGTTCTGTGACTCCGATAACTAATTCTGATAGAATATCGGATAGCATGCACGAAAGACTGGTGTCTGTCACCCTGGTCGGTTGGGATTACACAGACTTCGCAGGCTACGAGGAAGTGCCTCTGACCGAGAATGTTCTTGGTGGTTACGGGACACTTTCTACTAGGCTCGGTATCGTGGAGGTACAGGGGTAACTGGATATGAAAATAGAAAACATCACCCGTCAGCCCCTAGTCATCAACCTGGGCGCGGATGCCCAAGGCAACCTGAAGGACATCCACCTTCGTGCTCGCGGGTACAAAGGTTCCAAGTCTAGGGATCTGACAGCTGACGAACTCGCGGCGCCTGAAGTGATGCGCCTGCTGAAAATCAAAAAGGTAAGGTTGCTCGGGTAACAGGTAAGGAGCTAGAGTTATGGTTGAATTACTTCGCCCTGGGCTATACTTCATTGAGGAACCTGGCCAGCCTGCTGTTGAAGGTGTTGGGGTTTCGGAGTGTGGTCTCATTGGAGTGACGGAGAGGGGACCTGACGCTCTGTCTCCAATCATCACTTCTTTTTCTCAGTACGTCCAATACTACGGATCGTACTATCAGGGCAACTACGCTACCTATGCAGCAAAAGCATATTTTGAGCAAGGTGGCAGCAGACTTCGGGTCTTCCGTGTGGTCCAGCCTGGAGCAAGCGGCGCCCTTCAAACCGGCACGGTCGTGGCCAACAACGCCATCGATTGGGCTACTGTTTATGAGGGGCCTTGCTATCTCAAGTTGAACAACCCCGGTCCCAGTGCAAGCCTCGCCCTGCGCTTCAACGGGTCGGAGATGGTTGTCGACTTGGCGACAGACGCTGGAACGGCGGCAACCGTTACAACTGGATCTGGAGGCACGGACTCCATTGTTTGGACTGCCACGTCTGTTGGATCGGGCGGTAATAGCATTACCGTGACGTTGGTGGACCCTGGGGCCGCTTCTCAGGCTTTGTCCATTTCTGTGGTTGGAACGGCGATCACTGTCAGCTTGGAGACGGACGGCACTTCTACGCTCGTGTCCACCTGTGTTGAAGTGGTTGACGCCATCATGACCCCAACCAACCCAGCGTACAAGTCGGCAGCTGCAGCCTTAGTGACGGCGTCTACACCTGACGCTGGCGTGTGCACGGCAGTTGGCTCCACTCCGCTGGTTGGTGGTATCGACCCTGCAGTAACTTCTACTGCCAGTGACGTCGTTACTCTGGTGTCTTCTGACCCGACTGCTGCCATGCTCATCACGGCTGCTCACGCCACTGGATCTACTGGTGTGGGAGTCATGACCACTTTGGCGTCTACTCTGCTCACAGGCAGTGCTGGAGCTGTGCCTGCCAGGGCAAATGTCACCGACCTTCTTGGTGTGCCTGCACTCACGCTGGAAGTGCTTTACAAAGGCGCTTACGGCAACGGAATGTACTACACCACGGCGAGGGCTTCGACTACGTCTACGGCAGCGCTGGATGACAACGACAGCACGATTAGTGTGGCAGACGTGACCCCGTTCAAGTTGGGAGACTTGATTTATATCAGTGATGGTGTGCGGTCGATCACCAGATTCGTGACGTCGATCTCTACCACCAACAAGACGCTGGGGTTCCAGCCTGTGACGCTGGCTACGTCCATTTCCACTGCAGCTGACGTCATGACCAGTTCGTCTAATTTGGTCAGCACGAAGAGCACTACATCTCTGGCGAATGGAGATTCTTCCATCACGCTGAGTAGTGCTAGGGCTGTTCAAGTGGGCCAGCGACTGATCATTGACGATGGCACCACGTCCACCAGTGTTGTGGTCACGAGTATCAACGCCAATATTGTCAGGTTCGATCCTGTCACCCTTACCACCACCATCGCTTCGAGCGCCGTGGTTGCTTCCACGGAGTGGATTCTGAAGGTGTGGGAAGGCACGCAGATCGTGGACACTGTTGAAAACCTGTCTATGGAGAGCACGTCTCCCAATTATTTCATGGACAGACTTTCTGGTGACTCCAATGAGTCTGATTTCGTCGTGGCGACTGCCGATACAGCAACTTCGGCAACTTACTGGCGCTTGCCCATGCCAGTTACTGCTGCCACGTATTTCCAGTTTGGCGACGACGGGTCCGCACCTACCAGCACGGATGTGATTGGCCAGGACGTGGTTCCAAGAACGGGTATCTACCGCCTTAAGGAATACCCCTCGGTCAATTTCTTCGTGGCGCCAGGTTTCACGGCTGTTGCAGTTCAGCAGGCCATGATCGCTCTTACTGAGGAAAACGACGGCGCTCTGGCAATGGAGTGCCTGATCAATACGCCTCTAGCAGACGACAAACCTGACGAAGCGCTGGAATTCCGTAACGTTGAGCTGAACGCCGACACCAACAGGGCTGCGATTTACTATCCGTGGGCAAAGGCCACTGACCCTGAGAATGCTTCTCAAGTTCTGGAACTCCCGCTCGACGCCTACGCTGCCGGTGTGTGGGCTAGGGTCTCTAGGGAAAGGGGCGTGCACAAGGCGCCTGGTAATGAGATTTTGACCAACGTTCAAGGTCTTACCTATGACATTACTGACGGCGAGCACGACATTCTGAACCCCGACGGCATCAACGCGGTGGTCTCTAGAGAAGGCCGTGGAATCAGGATTATGGGTGCACGGACGCTGCAATCGGTTCGTGACGACCTTACCTACATCGGCACGCGCAGGACGTTGGACTATATCCGAAGGTCTCTGGAGCAGGCAATGGCGTTCGCCACTTTCGAACCCAATGATCAAGATCTTTGGGATCGTCTCCAGACTGGGGTGTCGACTTTCCTGTTTGGCTTGTGGCAAGCAGGATCGTTGGTTGGCGCGTCTCCTGAAGAGGCTTACTATGTGAAGTCTGATGAGGAGAACAACCCCCGCTCCGAACAGACCCTTGGGAATGTCCACGTGGAGGTCGGGGTGGCTATCACTCTCCCCGCTGAATTCGTGATTTTCCATCTCCGTAGGCTCGACGGTGAGAACGTCGTTGAGGGGGTGTAATCGATGACGCTATTGAATAGACAATACGATCCGTTCCAGGGGACTTTCTTCAGAGTCAAACTGATAGATCCTCCCGCTGCGATGGGTACCGCTATAGAGCCTCTGACGTTCTCCAAGATTGAGGGGATTGACGAGGACACTGAGTATTCGGAATATCGCACGGGAGGAGACGCCCCCACGCCCAGAAAACTGGCAGGGTTGACCAAGTACGGAGATGTCACCTTCGAGGACGGCCTTGACCCTGACGACACCATGCGCAGATGGCGTCATCTGTTTATCAAGGGTGACGCCACTTCTGGGCAGATGCTCAAGAACGGGCCGAGCAGGCGTTACGACCAGTACAGGGCTACTGTGGAGGTGACCTTGGAAGACGCTGCTGGTAACGTGCTGCACAAGTTCAAGTTGGCGAAGGCTTGGCCGAAAGGCGTAGGCATTAGTAGTATCGACCCCACCACGGGCGATATCATTATGCGGACCGTCACTTTTGCTCATGAAGGCCTGACCGAAGACTTCTTGACTGACAACCTAGACGACCCACACTCGTAAAGGCTGAGACATGGCCGACCCTGTACTCTCCATTAACTATGAAGTAAAGTTTCTGGAGGGTGGTATGGCCACTAGAGTCGTCGAATTCAGTGAAGCAAGTGGATTTGATGACGAGATAGAGTTCCAGACCTATTACGAGGGCAACAATCTCACCACACCCATCTACGTGCCCAAGCAGCGAAACATCGGTAAGGTGACTCTCAGTAAGGGCACGGACGACGATATGTATCTGGTGTACTGGTACCAGCTGGTCACCACTATCACTCGGTATGGCCGTCGAGACAGTCGTGTGGATGCGTTTATGAATAAGATAGGGCAGTCGACTATTCGTAGGGACGTCGAGATTAAGATGTTTCCCTACTTGTCGACGCCCTCGGGCGATTATCAGCGCGTTTTGAAGATGTCCAGGGCTCTCCCTACCAAAATGATGTGGGCGCCTTTAAACGCGCTGAGAACGCAAGTACACATAGAGAAGGTAGTGTTCGTTTCCTCTGATATCCAGACGGACCTTATTCCGATTAGGAGGGCAACAACGTAGGCCTTGAGGCATAGCGGATAGCGCTATGTCTTCTAACTTTCGGTGTCACCGAAGGAGATAAAATGACTGAAGGTATCGAGTACACCCTACCCTGCGGCACATTCAACGCTGAAGGCAAACTCTGCAAAAAAGTTTATATCCGTCCTTGGAGGGCCAAAGTAAAGCGCCTCCTGAGTAAGCTCGACCACAAAAAGGAATCTGGTAAGGCAATCGACATTGTCTTGAAGGAAACCGTTGTTGCTGTGGAGGGGTTCAAGACGGTTAGTAGCGCACTCTTTGAAGACATGCTGTCGCCAGACCGCGAGTTTTGCGCTCTCAAGGCCAGGCTCTTGTCTAAGAAGCCGGAAGTGCACGCCAACTTCAACTGCCTCTACTGCGATTTCACCAAGCCTCTGATGCCTCTTGATATCTCTGGCATGCAGACAGTGACCTTGGACGACTTCAACGCCAATCCAGACCTGCCAACCATCACGACGGAAGACGACGTCAGGGTCGAAAATAAAAAAATCAGAACATTCGAGTTCGACGTTCCCAGCGGGCAGTGGAATGAAGAGGGAACTTTCAAAGCCAAATTCAAAGTTCCCACCGGCAAGGATATCAAGGCCATCTCTACCAAAGCACGGAGAGTAACGGCAGATGCAGACTGGCTTATCTGGTCGCGGACGTGTGTAAAGTGGGGCGATCACGAAGGCCCGTACCAGTCCAGCTTCTGGGATCAGATGACCGACGCACAGCTGGGTGCCTTAGAGGACGCCTTCGAATCTCTGGGGGAACTCGGCCCCGAGACGGTGAACCATGTGCAGTGTGAGGAGTGCGGGGAGCTAACTCCTGTCTCCATCTACGCTACGGATTTTTTGTTACGCTTGCCTCGGAGCCTTATGAAGAAACGCTAAGAGACTTCGAACATGTCCGAGGCTACCTGGAGTGCACGTTTCTGGATTTCTTGGAGATGCACGAAACGGAAATAGAGCATTTCAAGAAGTCTGCAGATAGGTATTATAAGAAGGTAAAGTCTGAAAGGCAGAGGGCAAAGCATCGGGGCAGACGACGGTAGGAGGCTGAGGAATGGCGTCCAGCTCACACGTGTTTGAACTTAGATTAGTTCTAAGCACCAGGGGCGTGACGGGTGCGGCAGGCCGGGCGTCCCGTGGTTTCCAGACGATGGAGAAATCCATCCACGACGCTATGCAGCAAATGATCACCTTCAACACCGTTTCTAGGATTGGTAAGCGGATGTTGATGGGGGCCGGGTCTATTGCACAAGGCTTGTTGTCTGCCGCCAAAGAAGCAGTTGATCTTGACATCACCCTCCAACGTGCCGTTGACGTCTACAATGACTTCGCCAAGGCCACCCGGACCGCGACCATTGACGTGGACAAACTGCGTCAAGAGCTGTTGAACGTCGCGTCTGCGGCCATCGTTACTGAAGATGCCCTCGTAAAAACCGCTGAACAAATTTCCTTCAGTGGTCTTGGCGCTGCAGCAGCCATGGAAAAGAGCGCGCAGTCTGGTGAGAAATCCATGGCAGGAATGGCCAACGCTATCAACCAAATTGCGTTCCTGATGGGGGACACCACGCCACAAGCGGTCACAGAGTATATGGCCAGTTTGCAGATGGTTAAAGGAGTGTCTGGCTCCGCTGAGGAGCGCATCCGGAAGTTTGGTCAGGCCGCGCTACTGGCAAGAACACGCACTCGTGCGCATTCTGACGAACTATTCAAGGTCACAGGTCGTCTCGCTTTGGCTATGGAGCAGTGGGATGTTGCGCCTGCAACCCTGTTTGCTATGTCGTCGGCTCTTCTGCAAGGTGGCCAGTCAGCAGAACGTTCTCGTGGCGCAATGGGCAAGCTCATCATCACCATGGCTAAAATGCCTGAGCAAATGGAGAAAGCGCTCAACATTGAAGGGCTGGCAGCAAGGATTCGTGGTGGTGAGATGGATGTGGCCATCTTCAATGTTCTGGACGTACTGAAGAAAATCAAAGCCGAGAAGGGTGTCACTGGTCTTGCCGAAGCTCTTGAAGATACACAGCTAAACGCCGTTCGTGTGGCGGAAGCTCTAGTCACTATGGGCGGCATGTCCGACTGGATAAAGAAGAAGTCTTTTGAGTTTAATGAGGCTTTGTCGGACGGGAGTAGAATCCAAGAAAAGTTTGACGAGCAGGCAGGGAGATCTTCCACGCAAGCCAAGGTCTTCTCCGACAACTTAGAGATTTTGAGGACGCAGTTGGGTTTGACCTTTATCCGACAAATGGCTGATGTTATCAGTAATCTCTACGAATTTTCGCAGATTATGATCGCCAACAAGGACGAGATTCTTCCTGGTGTAGTGAAAGGCCTGATTTACGTGGCGGGCGCTATGGCCCTGGTGGGGGCAACTATGGTTGCAATCGGCGCGTCTGGGATGCTCGTCTATTTTGGCAAGATGCTTCTGCCTATGATTTGGCGGGGCGCTTTCGCTCTCAACTTAATGGCAGGCCAGTTCATGGTAGTAGGCAAAGCTGCCGCCATGGGCTCGGAAATCGCTGCTGCGCGCATGGCCAAGGTATCTTTCATGCTGGCTGGGGTTGAAAGTGCTGTTCTTAGCCTCCTTGGGCCTTTCCTTATTCTCGGAGCTTTAGTTGGCATCGTAGCTACTGCTCTCGTGAAGAATTGGGGAGGCGCCAGAGAGTTCTTTGGCGATGCCGCAAAAGAAATGTTGGGCTATCTACGTCAGCTGTGGTTAGGCATCCGATTCTTGGGGATCATGGTTATTGAGGGGCTAGTTGCGCCGTTTGGCAGTTTCAAGAATTTCATAGAAGAGTTGTTGGTGCCTATAAAATTGGTTACCAAGCAGGTTCTTCACTTAGCTAACATTTTGATAACAGGGTTAGCTGGGGCGTTTACTATTGTTGGTTTCGTGCTTGGAACTGTCATTGGTATGTTCATGTTTCTAGTTCGCATCGTAACCTTCTTGTGGTCTGTTGTGTACGAGCTGGTTAATATACTTGAAGATTGGACAGTGACTGCGTGGTTGGTTTGGGGCGTGGGCAAGGCGCTTAGCTTTGTGATTGGTCTAGTTGCTGCCGCCTTCGCGCTGCAATGGCTCTACACCAAAGCGGCAACGGCTGCGCTGGCATTCCAGAAGATTGTGCAAGGAGGCATATTAGTGGTCACAAAGGGATTGGCCTATGTGACGGGCATATACAGCGCAATACAAGCAGTATTCGCTGGAACCACCACTGCAGCAGCTGGTGCGGCCACAGCTTTGGATATTGCCTTAGCCCCCATATTCTTGACGGTAACCGCAATTGCCGCTGGAGTTCTGCTGTTAATATTTGCGTTGTCAGAACTCCTGAATTTCATATCTTTTGGGGCTGTCCCAGGATTTGGAGACCTTACTAGCATTGCGGGCATACCCGAGTTCCCGGCCGGGGGCGCCAAACGCGGAGGGACTAATGCTGCTTTTGAGTCTGTGAATAAGCAGAAACAGGAAGACGCTGCAGGGTTTATGGCCAACATGGACTCTATGGTGGCCAGCCTGAATGACAAGCTGGACAGTGCGTTTGGTGGGCTGGGCGAATTTGGTGGCGCGCCAACATCTGTATTTGGTGACGAGCAAACTGTCCAAATCACCAACGAGATCAACGTGGACGGGCGCACTGAGGAGCACACGACGGAGCACAAAATTGGAGCAACGGGTAGGAATCCGTTGGGACGGAGTTCGTCTGCGTTAGGAGACTTACGCCAGAGATTTAGGAACAGATAATGGCCAGAGACGCCACAGATATCATGTCTCTAGTTCTTCTTATCCCGCCGAAGGACGGTAACCTGTCGGTCGTTGGGTATGACCGCGTTCGAACTGTTTCTGGCATTCGTGCTCCTCGTATGGACTTTCAGTACTGGCCCCAGTCAGTGAAAAGTACTGTGAAGGCCAAGAAGGTCACTGGGAAGAGATCCACAATGCCTTTCTCTGGAGTGGCTGCCACAGAAATATCCATGCAGTTACTGCTGGACAACACTATGAGTGAGCCTGACAGGCTCCAATACCATGATGAGATTCGATCCAGGGACGAAGAGTGGATTCAATCCGATGACAACCCCCAGTTGACTCTCCCTGGGATAGACAGTCTGTCTTTGTGGACAACTGAAGACAGGTTTGTGGCTACAGGAGGCGTGGGCGACAGGGAGCTGTCCAAAGATAAAAGGGAGTTTTTCCTTTACGGTGAAGGTAGAGAGAATGTAGTCGTAGCCAGCATCAGATTCTTGACGGCCGCCCTATCAAAAATAACCACTGGGATAGCAGACGCGACCAGAACTGGCGAGCCAACTCTCAATGACAAGGCGGATATGCACCCCGCCTTTTATCTGGTATGGACCAGAAGCGATCCGATCCTGGTGAATGTGGCCAAGTTTGACGCCAAGATCTTCAATTTTGGAGACAGAGGGCTTCCTCAGACCGCGATTGTTTCTTTGAATCTGGTGGAGGCCACCATCACACAAGTAGAAAATGCGGAATGGCTCAGCCGGGGAGGCCCCAACTACTACAACGCTTACATTGAACGATCCGACGGATCTGGCAGCACGAAATATATTCCTCCGACATCTGGAGGTGGGTAATGGTAGATGTTGACGTGGGTTTCAAGTCCGGGGATTGGCACGCGTGGCCAGATCTTCCGGTACCGATTGAAAAAAGGATCTACTTGGAGGTGCTCCCCACCGCTACGTTTGGAGATCTCTCCGTTGCTACGAAACAGGGAGCTGACCCAGGGAAGTCGTCCAGTGTGCAAGCCGACCTGACTTCTACCAATTCGTATTTATATTTACCGTTCTTTCCTGCTGAGGTAAGGATTTCAGGCGCGGCCAAGAAACTGCGCGGCAAGCAGCAGGGACGCGGAACCGAAGGCTTCATGGGTAGTGGGCCTTTCAAGATAGATTTCTCCATTGTTTTAGACGACGTGTTTGGAGAGCTGACTGAGCTCTGGGATGATTCTTTCTATAAACCCTATTTCTTGTGGTTTCATGCGCCCCCAGGAAAAGGGGTCACCAACGTAACCAGAAAACCTGAAGGTCCCGTCGAGCAGATTTTAGATTTCCTCAGACGCTGTGCTGATATGGTCTACGTCACCTACAGCGATAACGCAAAAGTTGGGCAGCAGGTGGTGCTTCTGCTCATGTTGGGTCAGACTTTTTCTATGGTCTGCTACCTTGAGTCCATGACGGTCAACCACAAATCCTGGTCAAAAGGCGTTCAGACAGGGGCCGTTGTAGGCCTGTCTTTCCAGGAAGTCGAACGCACTCTGGATTCAAGGAAGTCAAGGATAACTGTTCCTACACCTAAGCTCACTGTTGAGCAGGAACTGGAAATAGAAGATCTCGCTATACAGAGGAAACTGCGGGCGGAGCTGGAGATTTTGAAGCAGGGGCGAGAAGAGCGCAAGAAGGCCAAGAGTTTTTATGGGATATCTTACAGCTCCGCTCAGTTGGAGAGATTTCAGGCGAGGATACGCGCCTTGGAGAATCTGCTGTCTCTGGGGTCAACCGCTAGGAGAAATCTCCTGACGGACAAAGACATCCGCATTCAAGCTGGGCTGGAAGCGTCCAAGTAAGCGAGGCGTATCATGCCAAGACGAAGAGGTTCTCGTTACTACAATCACAAGGTGTATGGGATCGTACGAGAGAATGCCCAAGGGCAGACCGAAACCAGACTATACGTGGCTCCAGACATCTTTTTTGAACTGGACCTAGAGTCTGATTTCACTTCGGTGGCGTACTCATCATCCGCGCCTCTGGACCTGTTGGCTATGCGTCTGACCAAAAACGAAATGGATTGGTGGCTCGTTGCGGAGGCCAGTGAGATTTACGATCCTTACGCAGTCGAGGACGGTGACAGGTTGATTGTGCCTGGGCAGTCCGTGTTCCAAAAGCATGCTAATGGCTGAGTCTAACTTACCCACTACACCAGTTGCCCGAGTTCTTTTCAACGACTCCACGTTGGAAGATCTCGGCATTGAGAATGGCATCTCAGACGTGTCTGTCACCAGAAGCATTTCTGGTCTGGCCAGGATGCAAATCATCTATCAACCTAGCAACCCCAACATGATGGACGCAGACATTTTCAATGCTGGGAACATCGTGAAGATTTATATGGGCTACCCAGGCTCTACAGAAGAACAGATAGACCAGGGGGAATTTTTTATAGATTCGTCATCTTTGGACTACAGCGTGGGCAATTTACCCAAACTAACCATGACTGGTTACGCGAACGCTCCTGGGCTGATCCAAGGAGAAAAGCAGCGCAGTTTCAAGCAGACGGCGGATTCTGAGATTGCGAAGATCATCGCTGAAGAACACTCTCTCAAAACGGAGGATGAGGTCGCTGGCACTATAGAGGAGACGCCCTACGCTTTTGAACAAGTCACGCAGGCCAGCGAGACTGACATTGAACTGCTCCAACGTCGCGCCATGATCTACGGCTTCGCAGTGTACGTGGACAAACAGGTCCTCCATTTTCGTAGAGTTTTCCTGGGCAACATTGTTGACGTTTTTGGTGTGGCTTACGGAAAAGAACTGAAATCGATACGCGGCGGTGTTGAGGCTACGCAAGTTGGGCGGATTTTCGTCAGCAGAGACTACGATCCAGTGACTGGAGAAATTTTTCAGGTCTCAGGCAGTGTTGATGAAAACGAAATGACTGTGGCCGTGCGAGACGGCATAAACAAGGGCGCGATACGGAGCACTTCCGACATAACTGGAGGGGAGTATTACAAATTTATAATGGGGGCGGGTCATAGACCCTCTGCCCCAGACGCGCTTTTGGAGGCATCAGCTGCCACTCGTGCAGACGCTTTCCTTAGTGCCGTAGAGGCGGAAGTCGCGTTTTCGCCTAATATATCGCCCATGGCCCCCGTGCATATCATGGGTTTTGGTCGTTTTGAAGGTGTGTATGTCGTGTCGTCGGTGAGCCACCTGGTAAGTGGAGTTAGAGGTCAGGCTACTTCCCTGCAGCTGTCGAGGTCGTTTGAAATGAAAGCGACCGCAGTTGACAGGCTGTCTGATAAGTCTTCTTCTGAATCCGGGTCGGCCGAATATGTAGAAATAGATACGGACTCGATTCTTTTTCAGGACCAACGGGACATTCAGGTGTAACTAATGGGTTCCGCTGTAGTAGATTCACATGGCCGCAAGCGTTACTTTGGTCTCTACCGGGCTGAAGTTGCTGAAATCGACACAGGCCTCAAAATGTGCCGAGTGAAGCTGCTCATTCCCGAGGTTCTTGGAGCGACTGTTTCTAATTGGGCTTATCTGGCCAACCCTGTTTTTGGTGGCAAGAGCGCTCCTGAGATCAATCTTGGTGATAGGGTGCTGGCGTCGTTCATTGGAGGTGACCCTGAGAGGCCGATCTGGGCCGCACAGTGGTTTGCTTCTCCTGATGGGCAGCCTGAGATACCCCTGAACGCTCAGGGCCTCCCAGACGGCCCCACAAAGTATCCACGGGGATATTCGTCCAGCACGATCACTGACATCGATGACGCTGAGATCGAGGTGCGTGCACCTACACCTGCCATGGTCACAGAATTTCCCAGTGCGACTGTGATTCGTGGATCATCCGGCGTGCAGATTGAGATGGACAACACCGAGGACAATCCGAGATGCCAGATCTGGCATCCCACGGGTGCTTACTACGAGATCAGGCCGGATGGAGGTATGGCTTCCGAGTCGGTGGGCAATAGGTTCGCAGGCACGTCTGGAAACAAAACTGATGTGGTCAAAGGTTCCAGCATGGAAAGCGCTGGCGGCCTCATTTGGTTGAACGGTGGAAAAGGGATTGATCTTCAGGCTGCCCAAGGACCTATTCGTCTGGTGTCGGCTGAGGGGGACATCCTCGTAAAGAGCAATTACGACACGAACATTGAAGCAGGTCAGTTGGTCACGGACTGCGCCAAAGTGTCTGTGTCTTCACGTGGTGCCATCGAGTTACTCTCCGGGGACGCCATCATTGCCAGCACTCAACGCATCGAAGAGCAAGTGATGTCTTCTAAGCAAACGGTGATTGGTAACGCTTTTGCCAACGTAGAGGCGAAGATCACCACGATCATCAGCGGCGACGACAGGACTTCTTTTATAGGTCCGGGCTCCAAGAAAGTAATGTTGGCTGTCGGTCAGTACGTCGTTGACGTTATCTCAGGGTCTTATACCGTCACCGTTTTGGCGGGGACGGCCTCATTCACCATCGGCGGTAATTTCTCCGTGACGGCGGTCAACTATACTTTGACTGCGGCTGCCATCAGTTTGCTGGCCTCGTCTAGCATAACAGCAGAAGCTCCGTCTATCGTGATGAGTTCTTCTGGTCCGCTTATTCTGTCTGGGATATCGATAACAGAGATTAGCGCCTCACCTATATTTTTTCTAACTCCCCTGGTCACCATTGGCGGCGGTCTAGGTGTTGGCGGCCAACTGGCCGTAACGGGGTTATCTAACCTGGCTGGACTGACCACCGTCGGCACCGGGACTTCCACAGCTGTCAAGGGAGAGGATCTGATAGATTATCTGAATAACTTGGTGACAGTATTCAACAATCACACACATAGCAGCCCAGGGTCGCCACCGTCGGCAAGTGCACCTACGCCACCCACGTCTCTGCTGGCTGACAAGCTAAAGTTAGAGTAACAATGGCTGAGTGGAAATCACTGACACTTGGAGATCTCATTCCAGCTGACGATGTCGAAACGATTCTCGTTTCCGTCGAGGCAGCAGTTACGGTCATGGAGTCTGCCGCCGTCACTCTCGACGGCATAGCTGTGCTGATGAAGGCCCAAATGCTGGCTTTCATTGACCCTGTTCGTGAGACACTGATCCAACTCAAAACTACCATCGAGAATTTCATCGCAGATTTCGAGGCCACAGGTGGTTATTTTCTAGTTATTCGTCCAAAACTGCTACCAGAGTTTGAGACCAGGTCTGTTGTCGTTGAAGGAATTCAAACCACTCTGCCTGAGTGGTGGCCCTTGGACCAGACAATGGATGAGTTGCTGTTCCAGGCTAGTGATTCCTTCTACGACTACGGGGACGTTCAGAGGCCCAACTTTACCACTGACGCTTCTGTTGGCGGCATCGTTATTGTGTTTTCTCTGATTACGCCACTGCCACAGGATCTTCTGGAGCTTATTGAAGGCGTAGAGTACTTCTTTGGTCTCCCGTTCCTCTCCGAGATCAAGCGAATCTTGCAGATAATGGCCGACTCTGCGCAGAGCGCGTTTGAAGACAACATTGTGACGCCGCCGCCTGGCGCATGCTCAATCACCAGCGTAGATTTGTCAAATCCCAACGCGCCAGCGGTGTCGGTGTCAACACCAGAACTGTTTCCTCCCAGTGGGCAGGTATGGATTAGAAATCCTGGTGTCAAGACGGACGTTGGTGCGTGGAGATCTCCCACGCCCGTTACGTATCTGAGCAAGACGGGTTCGACGTTGTACCTGGACAACTTGGAAGCTTCTTTCCAGTTTGATCCAGACGCATCCCCAAACGCGTCGACTCCGCAGGTGAATGATTGGGCCATTTACGCAGAGGATTTCAGGCCGATCCAACACTGGACTCTGTGGTCGCGACCGCCGGATTGGACGAAGCTAGCGTCGTTGGGGCAGGCGTTTGGAATTGTCTATGAAATCATTGGAGGGCTGAAGCGGATCATAGCCTTGATTGACGTTGGTCTGTCTGCTTTTGACGCCATCGACCGTTTGGTGGAGCTGGTCAAGGAGCGTATTGAACAGCTGTCAGCAATCGTGGATCAGATTAGAGAAATCATAGACAATCTGCCGCTGGCGCTGCTGAACACAGGCATCCACTACACGGTCATTCCAGAAGGCACAGGCACAGATGGGTTTGTGTCTGAGATGTTAGCGGCCACAGACCGGCCAGAAATCGAAGAGGGTGCAATTACTTTTGGGCTCGTAATGGTGGCAGGAGCGGCCGGTGTCGAAGCGTTCACGAGATTTTTCCCGTTCTAAACAGTCCAGCGTAAAGTTGGATAGAATACGTGAAGCGATGGAGATTCTGCTTCACAACAGCGGGACTGAGGAGCGCGTGGCCCTGACTGAAGAAATACATAAACTCAAGAAAGAGATTGACGGCGTAAACGCTGTTCGTAGAAAATTGGCAGGGACAAAAACTTCTTTAGAGGACGCGTTGGAGGCTATTAGAAGCAGCAATCTTTGGGATGATCCTGCGGCCGAGATGGTGCTGCAGCTTACCATTGACGAGATCCAGGCAAAGATCGCTAACTTACGTCCCAACGACTTGCTAGCCAAGAAGGCCGTGCAGCAGAGAAAATTGAATTTCTTGGAGACGCGGTGGCAGGTAGCACGGGACATTATGAAGCGGATTGAGGGTAAAGGCAATGGCTGTAGATCCTGAAGCTTATCTGGGCACTGGTTGGGCTTACCCCATTCAGGTTGACAGTCGGACCCAGGGCATAAAAACTGCGTCTGGCGAAGATTCAGTAAGGAATTCGATCCGCGTTATTATAGGGACGTCTATTGGTAGCAGGATTATGAATCGGAGATTTGGGTCCACAGCCAAGGACACTGTGTTCGACCCCGCCAATGACGACACCGTCAACAGCTTGGTCGCAGATATAGAGCGCGCTATTATTAGATTTGAGCCTAGAGTTCAGTCTGTGTCTGTAAGTGGGGCCCGTTCAGGTCCTCAGATTGACATCACAGTGCGCTATCGCTTGATAATCACGAATACTCAAGGCAACTTGGTGTATCCCTACTACATTGAGGAGCAGTCATGAGCCAGTTCAAATTCCCAGTAATAGACACCACGGCTCGGGACTACCTTGCCATTCGGGACATGCTTATAAATTTGATTCCGTTCTTTACGCCGGAGTGGACCAACTACAACGCGTCTGACCCTGGGATTGCCTTGGTTGAATTGGTGTCCGCCCTTAGTGAGAAGGACAATTTCATTTTTGAGCAGATAGCCCGCGATGGTGGTTGGGAAACGGCCATTTCCAAGGCATCTATTATCGCCCAGGGGACACTCATTAACTACAATCCTCGTGGCCCCTCTTCAGCCGTGTCGACTCAGCAGTTCATTCTCCCGTCTGCGCTGCCCACGAACATAACAATTCCATCTGGCACCAGGGTGAAGACTTCAGGGTCCAACGCGGTGACTTTCGAGACCACAGACGATCTCACCATTCCCGCCGGGTCTCTTGGGGATGAGTTGGACTCTAGTGGTCTGGCGCTTTACAGTGTCGACGTGGCAGAGGGGGAAACCAAGAGCGAAACGCTAGCACCTTCAGATAACACAGAGTTTCAGAAGCGTACGTTGACTTCGGTCTTGACGGTGGACGACACCTACAGCGTTTACATCAATGAGGGTGGGGGCGAAGTTCTTTGGGCCGCTGCCGAAGACAATTCTTTTGTTGGATACGGCGATACGGATCAGAGGTACACAGTCTTTCGTGATGACGATGACTACGTGACGTTCACGTTCGGTGACAACATTAATGGCAAGATCCCCGCGTCTGGGGCCACAATCAGAATCACTTATCGTGAGCTGACCACGCATCGGGGTAACGTCACTGGGAACATCGGTTCCAACACCCTCACAGTGCTACTTGATTCCATCAGCTATGGGGGCTCTTTGTTAGTTCCCACGACCTACAACACAGAGCCTGCTTCTGGCGGCGAGTTGCGCGAGACCATTGAAGAGGCCAAGAAACTTGGCCCCGCCAGCTTGTCGGCCATGAAGAGAGCAGTCACGGCTGACGATTATATTTATTTCTCAGAGCGTTATCCTGGCGTTGCAAGAGCAGGCGCAGCTGATTCTGAAGTGTGCGCCGAGGTTGAGGTGACCATTGTTCCTGAAGGTGGAGGCACCCCATCAACTGCGCTGCTGAACAATCTGAAGGATCACCTGGAAACCAAGAAGTGTCTCGGAACAATCATTCAAATGTCGGCGCCGACCTATGTTTCTATTGAAGTGGAGGGGACGGTTCAAGTCGATCCAGCATATTCTTTGGAGACCGTCCAAGAGAACACGCAGTTGGCTATAGTTCGATTCTTCAGTGCAACGGGAACTGACGTGGCATTCGGCCGAACAGTTCAGATAAGTGACTTCTACGCTCTCGTGGACAACCAAGAAGGTGTTCAGTATATCAACTTGACCAAGTTCACCAGGGAACCACAAGCCACTTTGAAAATTTGGACTGGTAACGCCACTTTTGGAACGATATCGATCACCACCTCTACCATTGCAGAGGTGTGGACCGTTACTTTTGTGACGCCTACCACTTTCAATGTCCTGGGATCTGTGGCCGGGCTCCAAACGGCGACCGGTGTGATCGGCACGGAGTACACGTCGGACAACAGTGAGATCAGGTTCACCATCACTGCAGGAGTAAACCCTCAGAGAGCAGGAGATACTGCGACTATCCGCGTATCGAATCTGGTGGGGTCCGTTGCTCTGGACGATGGGGAATTCCCTGAGTTGTCTACGATAAACAATATTACTTTCGAGGGAGGCATCTAATGGCCCTCGCAGACTGGGCAGTCCGAGATTTCACGGTAGAACCCGCTGTGCAGGGACCACAGGTAATTATTAACTGGTCCTTCGACGGGTTCGTGCCCACTGACGTCGGGGAGCTACGTCTTGTTAAGAAGACCAGAAGTTACCCAGAAGATGTCTCCGACGGTACAGTAGTCCACTCTGAGACCAACGCCGGTTTACCCACCCCATTTTCAGTCGTGGAGTATGCTGACACGTCTGTGTCGGACGGCGTGGTCTATTACTACTCCATGTTTGCTTATGTCACCAGTGAGTCTACATGGTACACCAGTGATTTGACTTCTGGTTACGCGTTAGCCTACACCACTGGAGTTTTGGCGGATTTGATATGGGAGTTCTTGCCGGGAATTCTCAGAGAGGGCGACGACCAGACTGAACAAAAAGCCCTCAGCGAAACCACGGTTCCAGATAGGGCTTCTGTCAACGATGAAATCAGCAATCCGCTTCTCCATGGGCAGAAACTCCATTTTGGAAGCCACGAGGTCCCCCCATCCAAGGGGTTCTTATATAGGCTGATGCGGTTGATTTCGTTGGAGTTTGACCGGATATACGCGCTGTCACGTCATCTAGTGACCTTATACGACGTGGACAAGGCGCCGTTGGACATGCTTTCCCTCATTGGTAGCCGAGTCGGCGTCACGGTGGATTTGGAAGCGTCGCCAGAACGGCGACGTGAAGAAATAAAACGCGCGGTCCCTCTCTATTGGATTAAAGGGACCAGGAACGGCATTCATTCAGCTCTTCAGGTTCTGATTCCATGGACTATAGAGTTCGATGAGTGCGGCGATAACATGGGAGTGTATAACCGGGAAGACCGTAAATACTGGGACACTGCCAATTACTATTTGATGGGAACCCCAGATGACCCAACCACGTACTACCCAGGATCTGGACGCTACGATCGAAACTTCGACAAGGTCAGAGTCTTCTTTATCTCCCCTTCCGCCAGTGCGAACACTCTGTCGCCAACTCAAATACGAAAAGCTTTGGAAAGAGTTATACCGAAAAACTTACAGGCGTCGCACGCTGCAATTCCAATATTTGTGCCCACCCCCATCGTGGAGTCGGCGCAGATCTCGGTCACGGAGACTGCCTACATAAACCTTTCCATGCTAACTGTTGAGACACCCAGCGTGTCTTTTGTAGAATCGTGGAACTGGACATATGAAACTAAATTCATAATGACCGCAGCATCTGGAGTGACTGCCGATAGACTGGTCAGTGACCCTGACTGGATAACACCCAGACGGAGGCCATAATGGGGAAGCCTGAATCCCAAGAAAGCATGCGTATCAGCATCAAAGGGCGTAACCGTGCAGTCATCAAGAAGAAGATGCCTGACGGCACCATCAAAGTGACGGAACGGAAGTGGGAAGACAACAGGGTTGTGGATACTGCCGCCGTGCTCTTCGCTGGGCTGCTGAAGAAGGACACCACTTTCACAGATTGGGGCATCCTTCAGTACGCTGTTGGGGAAGGCTTGGCGTCTTGGGATACTAGCGGCACGCCAACACCTTCTATGTCCCAGACCATTCTGGTGGCAGAGTATTTTCGAAAGGCGCCCGACTACGTGGCTTACATGGAAGTGAATCCCACGCCCCCTCCAGACTACCTTCCTGCAGTGGGCCGAACAGCCATTATCGAGACTCGTATGACTTACACATTTGCCGACGGTCCTCCGTCTCCGGGGGTATGGCTGCGCGAGCAGGCACTGTTCGGTGGAGACGCCACGTCTACGGCTGACACCGGCATCGCGTTCAACTTCTTCAACCACGCCAAAATATTCAAAGACGACTCCATAGAGATCCAATTGTATTTCGTCCATGAAATCAGCATTGTTCCGTAGGAGGGCGCTTAATGGCTAGGCAAACGGCTGACGTTAGCAAGAGCATTTTCGAGGAAGCCAAGCGCTATCTGGTCGAAATTGCCCAAATGGACAAGGCTATCGTGGATGCTGATCGCAACGATATCAGCAAAGCGGTAGCGATATTCCTGCGACGGTATGCGCAGTTCACGTTGGGAAACGGTTCTCCAAACAACGGCTTCAAAGTTATGGAGTCCACCACTTCCAACGTAAATAACTTCACTCTTATGGGTGGAGGGGTGTTCGCTACACTGCAGATCGACGGCTCGGCAATCGATGGGCGCGTCATCTACACAGCAAATTCCAGGGGGACTGCTGGCAACAGCATAAGAGTTCGTCACAACGATACTGGTTCGTTGAACGTGGATATTGACGTTATCTACAATATGTCGTCGGTGACTGGCGTGTTCACCATTGGCGAGACCGTCACAGACGGTTTGGGTGGAACGGGCACCGTCCAGTCAGTGAACTACCCACTGAACCTGATCACTATTCGTGAAACGGTTTCTATGACTTTGGGCCAAACGATTACAGGCGGCCTTTCAGGCATCCAAGCGCAGTTGGATTCCATTGAGCAGATTGATATAGACGTATCTATTGACCTTGGTACCACAACGGCTTTGGCAATCGTGGGTGCAGTCAATGGCCACGCAGTAGCGTCGAATCATGTTACCGCAACGGAGTACGGGACGGGCGCGCAAGCGGCAGGGGCTGCAGCGTTCACCAACTTATCTGGCGGTGAAGCGGAAAGTGATGAGAACGCTGGACGTCTCCTTGGAGATGGGTTCCCTGGGATGTTAGTGACGGATGTCGATTATATCAACAACAATACCATCACTAACGACATTCACCCTATCATTACAGCCGTCCAAACGACTACGCTGACTGACGACACCATTTTGGACTCTTCAGCTGACTATGAGATCAATTCCCTTATTGGGCGTGAATTGGTGCCCGACATCACTCAGCCTGGCACCACTTACACCATCACGGCCAACACGGCCACCACCATCACGGTGGGTGTGTCCATGACTGGGGTGGCCGTCGCTAGGAACCACTACAGAGTCAACCTGACCACTCCTGGCGCCCCTCGGAACGATTATGTCTATGTAGACATGTATTTTGAAGAAGTTGGCGGGGCAGACGATCCAGATCTGATTCACGCCTTTGCTTCGCCAGGCGAGTCCTCCAGACGTTGGAAAGTCCGCCAGATTGTGCGGGTCATTGAAGGCTACACAGAGACCCCAGAAGATAGATTCACCGATGTCGACGGAACTCCCCATGCCCGCGTGCCCATTGCCACAATCGCCAGGACGGCAACGTCAGCCATCACGCAAGCAATGATCACCGACATACGCAGGGATGTTTCTTCTTTTGTTGATATTAAAGAAGAAGTGATTGAGGCCAGAGGATCTAGGGGAGCACTGGGCGACAGGTTGAGCCAGTCTTTAGCCGCCGATGGTTCAGTTCTTCCTACTGCGGCTGTCACAGCCCTGTCTGCAGTAGCTCCGTTGCTAGTTAATGGTGGTGCTGGCCCAGTCACTGGGTCCGTTTCCACGTCGCTTCCTGCTGCCACCACTTCCGTAGACGGCTACATGACTCAGGCACAAGCCACCAAATTGGATGGCATTGCTACGGCAGCACAGGTGAATGCTACTGTAGAGGACAGTGATGGCGTAGTCTCAGTAGCTGCTCCTACGAAAGTCCAGTTCGACAAGAAATACTATGATGTTACTGAGCCCGTGGCTTCAGAGGCTTTGGTTAGCCCAGTCAATGGGCTAACTGTGGCGGGCTATTCTGCAGAGACAAATTTCAAGGTTTTGCCTGCAACCACTCCCACGAACCAACTCAGAGTTTTGATGGGCATCCTCAGCAAACACGACAACTCTGGGTTTATAGTGAGGCTTGCTAGTGGTGTAGCCGTTACAGGTATCTCAGCCGTATTGACGTCAGGCAATGAGCGCTACGACCTAGTAGAAGTCACAGACACTGGCACAATTATTTATAGCGAGGGGTCTGAAGTGGTGGCGGGTCCCACTATACCAGATCAGACTACTATGGACAGCTCCGTACCTGCACCTAGCGATGATAGGTCAGTGCTGGCAATCGTTGTGCCTCAATACAATGGTGGCGGTATCCCTGCCATAACGAAAGACCACATTGTAGACGCGCGCCCCATGATTAGAAATTATAGGGCTTCTTCCGGCACTCCTATCACTAACCACTCTGGGTTGTCTCAGTTGGATTACGCCAGTGCTGGGCACACTGGCTTCAGTCCGTCACACACACAACACTCTGCTGATCGTTTGAAGTACTATTTTGATTCCAGGACGGGCATCAAGACCGGTACGTTTGTGTTCGATCTCACGTCTGCAGGGTTCACAAACAACAACTACGTGGTCTTGGGTTTTCTTGGGATATCTGGAGGCACGGGGTGGTTGGTTTCTGTAGGCGCGGGCGTGGGCACAATTCCATCTAGCGCTGTCGCCATTAGTGGAAATCACTATCAGCCCGCCGCAGACGGAGTATTCCGTGGCGGTTTACGCTCTGGTAAGATAGCGTTCGCTTCTTATGCCCATGCAGGTAACTATGTGGACTACACAATAGTGGGCGGGGCCACTTCCACGAGCCTCACAGTGGATGGATCGATTAGTGGATCTGACCCCTACCCAACCAGCTCATTTGATCTGTACGTTCTGGTCATCGGCCAATAAAGGAGCCAAAGCATGAGCGCAGGTTTCGGTGGCAATTACCTTGAGATTACTGGCCAGATGGCGCCTATCTCTCGCTACGACGAAGAGAAGATGTTTGTATCGATGGCCAACCAGTATGGCGTGCCCATCACCGACGCAGACATGAACGACGTGTCCCTGGCCCACATGAACATGATTAGGAGAATCACGTCCGCTGCCGTTGGCGACGGCTCTCCAAATGACGGGTTCAAAGTCGAGCAGGCCGGTTCCCCTGCCAACAACTTTAATATCAGCGGCGGGGACGGCACAGCAGACGGGGCGGGCCGGTTGTTTGTAGAAGGCTGGCACGCCGTCTTGTTCTCCGACATTAACTATGTCAGCACCATTGATCTGCTCCATCCTCAGTTGGATGCGATTTCGACCACGACGAACCCTGACGACACCATCACTGACTCTTCAGCCAACTGGGGAGTGAATGCGTTGGTGGGCCGGACGTTGTGCCCAGATATTTCTGCTCCCGCAACTACTTTCACAATCACCGCTAACACGGCAACCACCATCACAGTTTCTGCGTCCATGACTGGCTCTGTGGCAGTGGGGAATTATTACAGGGTCAACTTATCCACGCCTAGCGGAGCGAGAACAGATAAGGTCTATGTGGATGTATTTCTTGATGAGATGCCTTCGTCCGTGTCTGAACCAACGTGGGGCGATTCTGATCTGGACCACTCCATAGGCGCACCGCCCACAAACACTGAGTGCGCTAGACGGGTGAGAATGCGCCCTGTTATCAGAGTGGTTGAGAACGGCACCCATGGAGGAAACTACACCGATTCCAACGGGCAAGAGCACTGGGTCCACCTCATCGCCACCCTGGCCAGGACCGCTACAGCAAATATAAATACGGCTATGATCACGGATGAGCGTAGGCGTGCCGGACCTGTCGGGGCCAATGTTGAAGATAACATCGAGCCCGTGTTTGAGATTGTGTCTACTTCTGGGGTCACCACCTCAATCACTCCCGCTGACCCCACCAGCGATTTTCAGAGAATATTCCTCGCCACGTCTTCGGGAGCAGGGCTCCAAATAGACTACTCCTTCCAAGGACAGATGCCTGAAGATGCTACCGCGATTTCTTGGATTAAAGTTCCTTTGTGGGGCACTGGAGATTACCGGCTGATCGTTTATGCAGAGGGAACCGGCTCTGTTTACGACACGGGCGTCACTCCGCTTGCAATGTCGGGTACTCGCACTGTGATAACAGTTTTGGGAACTGCCCTTTCAGCACAGCCCACGAGCGAAAAAAGGTATATCGTTAAAATAGAGGCCCATTTGGACAATACCGAAGTCGCCAACTGCGGCGCATTACGTGTTAGACATTCTTAGATTTTTTGGTTAGAGTATAGTTCTATTTGGAGGAGTCATGGCCTGGGCTGATATAGACATAAGCGGCATGACTGTAAAAGGTAAACAATATCCAGTTTCTTTGGTGAGTGGGGCCAACCCTTACTCAGGAAAGATTCTGGATTACATCCGCCTGGACAAGATCCCTTTTGACAATCCAAGCGGCACTTTCAATGCGCAGTGCTTTGTGGGGACTTCTGGAGGGGCTAGTGCTAAGATAATGTGGGTGGAGAGTGCCTACCTTATCGTGGAGAATTCCAGCGGGACGTTTTCTGACAACGATCAGATTGTGGCCAAGACGCAGGTCCTCAATTTCTCTACGGAAGACCCCTGGTATTACGGCATGACCGTCAATGGCCAAACTTCTGGTGCTTCGGGGGTTGTGATCAGCACCGACGGTACGTCCACCATGACGGTGTCTTTGCATTCTGGGTCCTCAGATTTCCAGGCCGAGACCGTGGACAATGGCATCAGTGCCCCCAATCCTGACGCGAGAGAAGTAGCCGTGACCGCTGAATCTGTCGTCTCAGCGACTGCGGACGTGGTCGATGGGTTGGAGACCGGCGAAGACAAAGTTTGTAGTGTGAGCACAGCTACTTTGGAGACGGCTAAAGTGGTAGTGTCCGACCTGGACGCCAACGAGTCCCTTGTTGATAGCAGAATGGGGGCATTTGCATAATGGCAGTCAAGCTTCTTGGTATAGACAAGAGTGGAGCCAACTTCGTACAGTTACAAAATGGGACGTTGTCCACTTTTGGTAACTCGTTCAACGCCGCTGACAGCACGCACCTTAGTTATGCTAGCCCGAGAAGGGCCGTGATTGCCTGTGAGCGATACGCCTCTGGTGTGACGAATAAGATGCAATTATTCGCGGTGAACAAAGAAACAGATTCTTCAAACGCCTACATCTGGAAGACCTTCAATGGCCTTCAAAAATTAACAATCACGACCAGCGATACGTGGGTTAATGGTGACGATGTTAATGGTTCCACATCGGGAGCGAGCGGCACAGTTCGTGATACCGATGGCTCGACTTACTTGGTAGTCGAGCTGGACGCCTCATCAGCTGATTTTCAATCGCCTGAGAATATTGATGATGGTGGCAGCAAAAGCGGCTCGACATCCGCCGTGACGGGTAGCGATCTCGGAGACGCTGTAGTCCCAGATCACGTGTGGACCAACCCCGGCGGTGCCGAAGCATCCCACGACCTTTTGGGCAAGGGCTTCTACAGGTTTGTGGACAGCGACGGAATCGAGAAAATAGCCTACCTTTTCCGTGCAACGTCTACAGACAACACCGCCAAATTCTGCAAGTACAATCCCGCTACTGATACCTGGAGTAACCACACGCTGACCGGGGCTGACGCCACTTTCCAGGCCATCAACATGGCTTCGATCATGTACAAGAACCAGGTTTATATTGCCGATTATGGAACTGCTACAGGTGATGACAAATTCAAGGTGGTGGATTTCGCGGCTGGGACCGTTACCCTATTGACTGGGATCAACGCCAGCGACGTTCGGGTGTCCAACTGGGGCGTAGACAGCGATGGCTATCTCTATCTGTCAGGAGGAGGTGGCGGCAACCACATGCTCTGGCGGCTCGAAGCCGGAACCTTCTCCCTGAAATACAATGCCTATCTCGGTGGCGACCCTGTAATTGGGACATGTGTTTTTGAGGCTCCCGATGGCACTCTCATCGTCATCTGGTCGCAGGGGGCACTTACCCAGGCTTCGTCGTTCAACAAATCCACCTGGTCACCGACTTGGCTCACGCTCCCTTCTGGGTATAGTTCTCGGACCTACCAGATGATGACGGTGTTCCGAGATCGAAATACTAATGGGCCCACTGGGGCCACCAAGGTAAACATAATTTGCCAATCTTATTACGGGTCAGGCAATTTGGCGCAGTTGGAATGCGCTGGCCCAACGTCATGGACTGATTTGGGTTCGTCTGCGGGCGGCGGGACATTTCACCCGTGTGAGACTGCTTACGGCGACGGAGACGCGTACTACGAAGACGGGATGAATTTCGCAACCACGCCAGGGCCGAGAACGGCGGTCCCAGGAGGGCAGAAATTTTTCCTGCGCGTTTTCGGTTCTGGCGGTAGCGTGGACGTGAAATACCTGGTGCAAAAGGGTGGGAGCTTGACGGGGGAGTATGGCACTGGGGATGACGAGTTCTTTGATGCCACACTTGGTGATGTGAGCGGCGGCTCACTCAAAGATTCAGACAAAACTTGGACGGTTACATCTGATGGTAGTGAGTACTCAGCAATTTGGCAGTTTTTGGTGGACGGGGCAGAATTAGGAGCATGGTACGAACGAAGGCCATTTGTGTCCACGTAGGAGGCGCCGCAGATGGCCGGCAATCTTGGTTCTGGTTCAGGTGGCAACCTGAACAGTATTCCTGGTCAAGTATTAGGGAGCGGCTCCGGCGGCCCCCTGGAGGGCATTCTAGTGGGAATTCCTGCTAAGCAACTTCGACTTGAAGCAGATGGTAGCCTTCAGGCTGACGCGACCAATGGGGGTTTGGAGGTCAAACTCAACGGGTCCACACTGTCTAGCACTGCTTCCGGTCTTTCTGTTGGTTCTGGTGTAATCACAGGCACGCATCTGGCAACTTCAGCGGCTGGCAATGGTCTTACGGGTGGCGGCGGATCTGCACTTTCCGTTCTGCCCAACACGACGGACGGCGGCGGCATTCCCGGCGTGGAAGTCGCAGCTAACGGTCTTCGCATTGCGACAGCAGCAGCTGGAAACGGTTTGACCGGTGGTGGCGGTTCCGCCCTCGCCGCGTCGGTGGCAGCTAACAAGGGTGTCAAAGTCGATGGTTCTGGCATTGCTATCGACGAAGCCAATGCTTCTACTTCCGTTTCCATCTCGGCAGGTTCTTGGACGTTCACTGTCGACACGCTGCAAGTTACGGGTACGCCCGACACCGCCAACGACCCCGTGAATAAATCGTACGCGGATTCTTTGGTCTCGGGCATCCAGTGGAACGAGCCTGTAGACCTGATGAATTACGTGGGTAACGCCGCAGAAACTACCATTGAGGGACTTTCTCCCAACGATGGCGATACTTATGTGGTTTCTGCCACCGACGGTGACGCCACTATTGATGGTACGGCGGCAGAAGTTGGCGATATCTTTCAGTATGACGGTGCTAACTGGCAGTTGATTGTCGATCAGTCCAGTAACTACCCCCCTGCAGGCACTCGCGCGGTCTGTGCTGAGGATGACGGTACCCCCCTCATCTCGCCGCTGACAGATAACACAGACAATGCTAAGTACGCCGAATGGGATGGAACTTCACTCACGCCCACGCTGACCAGTCCCTCAGATGGCGACGGCATCCTCGTGAATGGTGAAGGTGCCTACTGGGAAAACAACGCGTTCGTCTTCGATGGTGGCGTTCCCACTGGTTCCTGGATTCAGTTCTCTGGTGCTGGCCAGGTTAACGCAGGCTCCGGTCTTACCAAAGACGGCAACACTTTAAACGTGGGCGAGGGCAACGGTATAACGGTCAACGCCGACGATGTTGCGGTCAACCCCGCACAGCTGATCACGGGTGGAAACGCCGAGATCGATGGCGATAAGCTGGACATTGACTGGGACCCCACGAACTACACTCCCAGCACGACTCCTACTGAGGCCGATAGCGTCGATAACCTGACGGCGCATCTTTATGGCATCGACCAACAGCTGGGCAGTCTGGGCGGTACGGCTCGTCAGGAGGAAATCACCACACAAGCGATTTCCGGTTCCGACACCGCAATGACTGACACCTTGACCAACACGCCCACTGCGGTGCTGGCGGTCAAGATCTACCTCAACGGCATTCTGCAGCAGCAAGGTTCGGGCAAGGACTATACACTGGGTGGAACTGGCAACAAGACGATTACGTGGCTGGCTTCTAGTGGCACCGCTGTCGATCAGGACACGAATGACGTCATGGTCGCCGCCTACACCTCCAGTGACTAACTAGGCAGAAGTTGGGGAGAGGAGAACAGGTAACCTTGCCCCGAATGCGCCCCTGTTCTCCTCCACCCCTCTTCGAAAGGGGCAAGAATGCAAGATCGTAACCGTAAGAAGTACATGAACACAGCTCCTCGTACCAAACAGATGCGAGGAGTTCCCGATTTTCCAACCGTGGCGTTAACCCCAGTCTTAGAGAAGGGTGCGTTTTGGAACGTCAACAAAGATTATATTGTTGATGGCCTAGTGTTTGAGGGTGATGGCGCGGTCGCATTCGCCCCAGTGCCGATCCCTAGAATGAGAATGCTGGCCTTCCATGTGGTAATGGAATTCACCTCTTTTGCCGACACGAAATTCCTGGCGTCTTACAGATTTCGTAAAGTAGACGGGTCCGCTGTGGAGATGGTCACTGGGGATCACAACGGAAACGTGATGCCTATCACATGCAAAAAAGGCGAGAGCCATCGCTGGAGTTTCAAAATACCCCTCGAAGAAATACATACAGATTGGATGTTGGCGGGGAGCCTCATCATTAGGTTGTCTGATTTGCCTATAAATGGGCAGGAGCCAATGGGGTTGGGTGGCGGCCCATTGGTAATACGTAATGTCTGGATTCAAATAGACGACTGAGAGGTTCACATGAGGCCCAGGGCAAAACAACTAGGCCAATCTGGGGCCGCCACCAATCAGCTACTTCATTGGAATGGCTCCAACTGGGTTCCGTTCACACTGGACGACACAGTGGCAGGCACCATCACAGTGACGCAGTTCTTTTCTACAGATGAGACTCCTCCCGATGCAGGCACCATGGACGGCATCCCAGTAATTGATTTTGCAGCGGATGAAGAAGTCTATTTCAAAGTCGGCGTATCAGATGGGTGGGACGGCTCGTCAGACATGGTTATCAAAGCTGTGGCAGGCATGTCCACTGCTGAGGCAAGCAAGACAGTTAGAATAGCCACCGAGGGGGTGATTGCGCATCCCGACGGGACCACGACGACCCTCACGGCCACGAATGCAGATCTCTCCCCAGGATCGTCCGCTGACACCCAAGAGCGGTTCACGCTTCGCACGATCTCAAATACAGATCTGTCAGTTGGAGCGTTAGTTTACTTAAAGGTTGCTCGAAGGGACGCTCCGTCCAACGAGCACGGGGGTGATTGGCGACTGGAAAAAGCCACTGCCAATGTGGATGTAGAAGCTAGTAATGTCACTCGTGAAGGCATCATGTCCCCTGGCGGGATCAACGAGATGGTCCTAGCTTACAACTCAACGACGACAGTTGATATAGGAACGGGGAGATGCCGGGACGATTCCGACACTGACGATATCTTATTCCAAACAACACAAACAATCAACCTGGGAACGACTGGGGCAAACGGTTTAGACACGGGCTCGCAAGCATCGGACACCATGTACTACATTTGGGCAATCAAAAATCCCACATCCAAAGCGGTCGCTGGGCTTGCTTCTCTCAGCGGCACCTCTCCAACAATGCCATCAGGCTACACACTCAAGCGGGTGATTGGCGCGATCCGTTCAGATGATTCGACAGAAATATGCGATTTCGAAGTGCTTGGTAAAGGCCGACGGCGGCGGCTGATTTATCATGTCGACCGTAATGATCTGACAGTGCTGTCAGGAGGAACGGCTACGAGTGCTTCCGGGACAGATGTTGATCTATCTGACTATCTGCCTCCTGTGATATCCCGCGAGGCCGAGATCCATTGCTACACCAGCGCGGCGACATCGCGCTTCGCGTTCGATCCAAACGATCTCGTGACTGGGGTAGATTTCAACGCTCGCCACTTGGCGTGGAAAGCGCATGGGGCCACGACAATCAATATTGTTACTGATTCTTCGGCGTTGATTGAGTACCGTAGGATTGATGGCACAGCATCAGTAAACATTGAAGTCCTCGGATATATATTCAGTCTGTGAGGATGATATGAAAAATGTAGTGATAGCTAAGCAAAATCACACAGGTTGGAGTCATCGACTTGCTGTAGAAGCGTCTCTTGTCGCAACGCAGGTCCTACGATGGGGTAAATGCGATTTCAGCAGCGACGGTTCTTTTGATGCAACGAACGAAGAGCAGGTCTCTGTTTCCATCTCGTGCCCTGACTTGTCTGAGCAGGATTGGTATTACTACGAGGGCGGTTTTCATAGCAGCCCTCAAGGAGAGTAGATTGGCCGACCTTTTACCAAAAATTCCAATCTCTGTTGGCAATCTTGACGCTAGTGGGCAGGCCAACGATCACATTATCAAGATAGCCAACGAGACATTTGTAGTAGGCGCTTCCCCAATACCCGGAGGCTCGCTAGGCCACAGTTTTTTTCGCTTCAACTCAGACAGGCCGATGGTGGGTTCCGCCTCTTCAAATCTTCCGTCTTACCCTGGAATCGCTGGTGGACGGATCACCAAGATATCAAGTAGAGGAACGGTCAACGATTCCATCTACACATTCGTAGAAGATTCTGGGAGGGTACATCTCCTTACAACCCACGACGGATCGAATGGTGTGGCCAATGTAGATTTCTCTGTCCCGATCAACCCCCATTCTCTGGTCGGCAATTTGGAAAGCGTCGGCAGCAGCGCCAATAAATTGATCTGTTTGGCAGCTCTCGATACTAACATCGCTACCTTTGTCTTCGGAAAATACGATTCCGGCTCTGCATATCTCATGGCAAATGGCGATGGGTACGCGACCACCGGCTCCATTTATCATCCCGTTCCTGTTGACGGCAAGGTCGTGTGTATGGCGTGGCGCAGAGAGAATGGAGACTCAGGAAGTTTGCGGGCTTTTCTAGACGGTTCCCAGACCGATTATCAATTCCTGTCCTTCCCCTTCGGGGGGCAATCACAACAACATGGAACCCTCTTCTTCGTTGGCCAAGATGTTGACGCGGGCGACGTTCTGTACACCCAAATGTACAACGTGACGGGCTCTGATGTCGAGACTCTAGCCATCCTTGGATTCCTTCCGGACAGCGGTGAGGACGGCGAGATCCTGACGTTCGGCGGGGATATGTCCACCGTGGATTATTATCTTACGCCCTTTGCTACGTCAGTCACCAGCGAAGTATCTGCATCGGGAATCCCCACTAGACATCCGATCCCCAAGGACGGCGAGATCACCGCATGGGCCTACAACGATATGACCGGAAGCGGCACCCCCGTCGTCGCGGTCTTGGTGAATGGCGCACAACAGGATACCATTACTTATACTGGGTCTGAGCCTGACAACGGAACGTTCACCACCCCGATCAGTGTGTCCGCAGGAGACTACGTGGAATTGAAACACACGACAGCATCGTGGGGCGGGGTAATTTTCAATTTGTTCATGAGGTTCTAGAGGCTTCGAATGGCTGGAGTATTAGGCTCTGGATCTGGCGGATCACTAAACACAGTACCCGCTCTGGTATTAGGCTCTGGATCTGGTGGACCACTAAACACAGTACCCGCTCTGGTATTAGGTGCAGGTACTGGTGGCGTTTTGGAGGCGCTTCCAATTATGCCTGGCGACCGACACGTATGGGACGGCAAGACCCAAAAAGAATATATCGACGGCCTGTTAGGGGCTACTAAAGGCTATCTTGTCTACGCTGGGCAGGATGGCGTTTCTGGAACGATATCTGCGCAACGAGACGCCCCTAGTTACAGTGGAGATTTTGAGGGCTACTGGAAGGTGGTCTCAACTTCTGCAGGAGCCACCCTATCAGTGGTATTTGCTGGGCGGTTAGGGCCAAGCCAGACCACAATCACTAGTCTGAAGATCCCCATTAAAGGTGTGGGAGCCTCACCACAGTACACGATCCGGGTGTACGTGGATGGGCAAGGTGCAGTGGACCAATTTGGTGAGGGGATACAGACCGCGCCTGGAACGCTGACCGAGCGATCTCTTGTGGACACTGATTTCTCCAATCAACCCACAGGGGCCAAGAAACGTTTCTTTATTGACATCTTGGCCACCCTTGACTCTGGGGAAGAGCTTTACATTGGGCGCCCCTACTTTGAGCAGGAGTAAGATATGAGCGGTGGCGACATCCACGTCGACGGCTTGCCAGTAGGCGACTTCGAGATAAAGAAGAGCGTTCTCACCCAGCGTGGCCAGATTGTTGGGGCAAGCGCTGCTGCAACTCCAGCAGCTATTCCTGCGCCTGCGGGGAACAACAAATTATTGATATCGGATTATAGTCAGCCTTCCGGATGGGGCACCATTGACCCCCCAGACCTGGAGACGACTATCTCTCACATGTTCTACAGATTCCACTACGACACACGGATGCGTTTTTCCACTGCTGGTTACGTTTTTCCTGGGGGCCATCCAGGAGAACTACGTAAAGTGGCGATCCGTGGGTCCGCCTCTGACGTCTGGCAAGCTGGTGCTTTGAAGGGCTCTGCGGCCTTTGAGCAAGAGTTCACCAACGACGGCAGTGGTAACTTGCTGGGAGACGTGTTCACCACTGTTGATGAGAGCAGCTTGGTTGGTAGAGTAGCTAATATCGCTGCCACAAGCACCAACATAATTTTGATGGCGAGCACTTACCGTCGGGCAGCCACTTACGTTTTCGGTAGGACGTTCACTGGTTCTTTGACGATGCGGGCCAATTCTGGGGGCACTGCTGGCGCAGGTTTCGCGGATCACCCCGTGCCAGGATCGGGCACTCTTAATTCGGTATCGTGGCGCAGAGAACTAGGGGATGGGGGTACAATCGGCGTTTATGTCAACGGAGCCCTGGCGCATAGCTTTGTGATCCGTGCGGGCGAGCAACATGGCACGCACATATGGGGCGGCGAGTCTTTGGTTTCTGGGGACTACTTTGAATTGCGGTCTACGTCAGGGTTTGCTAGCAGCGCGGAGACTGTTTTTGTGGCTGGGGTGGACTATGGCCAAGATTCCGAGATCTTCACTTTTGGTGGAGATACGGGTACAGGGGCCTTCTACCTCTTCCCGTTCGGCAATTCAAGTGAAATAGCCGCTGCTGCCAGCAGCCAGGAAACGAGGCACCCAGTACCTGCAAATTACTCGCTTACAGACTGGGCTTACTACGCCAACAGCGCGGGGGGTTCTCCAGTCATGGGCGTGTATGTCAACGGTATTTTGGCGGACTCTATTACGTACACCACTCCCCGTGGGCAAGGGGCGTTTACAAGCCCTATAAGCCTAAGTGCTGGAGATTACTTGGAGCTGCGAGAAACGGGCAGCTCATTCAATTTCTGCAACTTCAACCTCTTGGGGGAGTACGTCTAATGGCTAAAGAAATATTTGCATGCGGTATGTCTGATAACACCGTCCAGTTTGCTTGGGGGCATGGAGATGGGCAACCGACCAGAGAAAGTTACGCCATAGCCGAGATAGAGCGGGCTTTTGGGGAAACGCCTTCACCTGTTATAAGTTGCTATGACGCTCCTCACACATGGAAGAAGGACGGCGTGCAGACTGCGTGGGCAGACAGACTTCCAGAAGGTGTCACAAATGAGGATTACGAAGTGTTCGAGGGGTCTATTCAAGCTAAGCCTGAGTAGCATTATTCTTGTTTTATTGTTTGGGTGCCCTTCTGTTGAGGTCGTCGACGGCCCAAATCAAACTACCAAACGCATTGTTATTGAAGTGGACTGGACTACGCCAGAACCTCCTCCACCAGCCGTTCTCCAGGCAGCTAAGAATATTATGCAGTCGGCGTGCTCGTACGGGACTGTTGTGGAGTTCAGACTTGATAAAGGCGTTCCAGAACAGGGTCATGGCACTTGGGACATCTTTGATTGCAGAAAATTTGTGTTCTTAAACAAGAAAAACAAGGACACATTTTATATGCTGTGGGCGTTGGGCGTGCATGCCGATAGCCCGACTATAGGTGGGAAGTCCTGGAATCGAAGGGACTTCGCCGTGTTTCCGCAGGTGTACGGAAATAACACTCAGGCACTCCAATGTACTATCGTGCACGAATGGCTTCATTGTGTGGGCCTGGTGGACAAATACCTGAAAATGCAGACGCATCATAAACATCCAGTGGGACATCACTGTAGCACTCTCGGGTGTATAATGTTCCCCGTTGGGGGACTTAATTTATGTGGTTATTGCCGTGCGGATTTGGCCGCAGGTGAATTAAAGTAGGGGCAAGGTTATGAGTAAACGGTTAGTAGTTGTTTTGGTCCTTTCTCTTTTACTGGTGGGTTGTTTTGGTGGCCCTGATCTTCGTCCTTCTATGGAGAAGGTCAAGAAGTCGTTGGAGGCTTTCGAGCCGGATCTCGTGGAGTTCTGGGAGTCGGACGCCTTTATGGAAGACGACAGACCCAGTGGCCTCACAGACGAAGAGTGGACCGAAGAGAAAGAAGAAGCAGTGAAGGAGCGGAAGGCCCACTGGGCGCAACTGAAGCAGACAGTGGATGTCGCACTCGATCCTAGCAAGGAACGTAAGGACGAACACGTAGAAGATCGGGGTGACGAATAATGAGCACAGACGAAATTTTCAGCAAGATCAAAGATCTGGCGCAGAACACTGGACAACAGGCTGCTAGAGAATTGGCTGATATGGTTGAAGACGCTAATCGGCTGCCTTACTTGGACAGCCTGGCCACCAAGTATCTGAAGTACAAAGGTATGGCCATAGCGTCTGACGAGGCCAAAGATGTAGAGTACTGGGCTGACCGCGCGAACCATGTGGAGCTGACCATGGAGCACGTGTTGGTTCAGGAGCAGGTCGCAGCAAGCGCAGAGGTTGCCGCGATTATCAAGAGGGCTCTGATGGCACTTGGAACGGGCTTCTGCATGGTGGCCAAGGAACTGGTCGCTGTGCTGGTTCAGGGTGCCGTTAAAGGCGCAGTAAACGGTTTGACTAATGTTGGAGGGGCTTCGGGTTGAGAAAAGGAGTGTGACGGGAGTTTCCTGGACAACCTATTCGAATCCGAATCGGAGGTAGAGTCTGTGACATCAGAAATTAAGCAGGAATGGCTTGAGAACCAGGCCGAAAAAGTCAAAGAAGAATTTGCCGACGGTTTTCAGTGGGGCGACTTGGCCACTGTGATCAAAATTGGCATGGAATCCATTGAGCTTGTGAAGGGACTTTCCAGCCAAGAGAAAGAGGAGATGGTTATAGATCTTCTCTGCCGGGTCATCGATGTCACCAAGACAGGATGGGACTGGATCTTAGATCCCATTGCCAAGAGGATCGTGCGCTACGCGGGTCCTGGTCTCATCAAGTTGGTTTGCGGCGCCTCCAAAGGAGAAGTCGCAATCAATAAATAGATGTTGTAGAATGCGGGGAGAAAAGGAGGGCGGCAGATGACTTTGTCCAATGGTTTTGGTTATGGGCTGCCATCTGGCCCCGCTGGGGGCGATCTCGCAGGGACTTATCCAAATCCCAGTGTGGCGTACGTTGGAGGAGTCTCTGCGGCTCAGATCGCTGCCGCTGCGTCCCTAAAGCACAATTTCACTGCGACGACCGATCCTACCGTTAATGATGATGACGTTGCAGGCTACGCTGTAGGCAGCCGATGGATAAACACCACGGATAAAAGGGCTTTTGCTTGCCTCGGTGCGGCTACCGGCGATGCGTTTTGGTTTGAAACTACAAATACGGATAGTGGATCTGACTTCGGGACGCCTGGAGAGTACTTCACGGGGACTAGAGAAGACTACACTCTTGTTGGTTCCATCGACGCTAACGAAGTCCAATACTCCAGAATATATGTACATAAAGGCAAGGTAATTGACAGGATGGCCTATTACCAGGCAAGCGGAGGAAACCCTGCTCGCTCAGTGAATATGGGCATCTACACGCAATCTGTGCCCTCAAATCCAAACGGGCTGCCAAACACCAAAGTGGCCGAGACTGGCTCATTTACCACAGCGGCTGGGGACGACAACGCAGACAAAATTGTCGCTTTGGGAGCATCGTACACTACCCCTGTGTCGGGGTACTACTGGCTGGCTATTATAACTAACAGCGTCGATCTGGAGTTTGCCACAACGCCTATGTATGGCTCAGCCTTCCTCAAGTCCATGTGGTTAGAAGCCAGTTCTGGTGTAGTCTTACCTGCTTCACCTGGCCTCGTAGTCAACCCTGCCAGCGCAGTTGTCCTTACAATGGGACTGGAGGCGTAGCATGCCTGTAAGACCGAAGACTGAGGAAACCGTTATTGGCGAGGGCGTGGTCCTTGAGAATGTTGGGGGTGTCCCAGGTCTTCCCGCTGTTAGCGGCGCACAGCTAACTAATATTCCAACTGCGCTACCCGCCCAGACCCAAGTTCTGTACGTGGGTAAGCATGGTAATGACAGTTATGATGGGCAGACTCTTGAGCGCGCGAAACTGACTTTCGGAGCGGCCATCACGGCAGCGGGTTCCCCTGGTTCCCCATTAACCATTGCCTGCATGGATGCTGGCGTCTACACAGAGGACATCGCGCCAGGAACCAACATCCACATTTACGCCCCGAACGCTACACTGGTGGGTACTTCTGCTGCCAGCAGCGTGGCACTGACTTGTGTCGACGGCGGGGTCTACGTGTTCAACTCGATCACACTATCCCCTTCCACCGGCACGGCGTGGGCAATAGCCAAGACCGCTGGAAGCGGTGTAGCGCAGGTCACAACCACTGATCTGCTTCTTTCTGGGGCAGGCACACCTAGTGGAATTGTAAATACTTCCACAGGGGCTTTGGTGGTCTCCGTCCGGCGCGCCCAGATTTCAGCCAACATAGGGGCCGTCATTGGGGACCTGTTTGCGCCTCTGCAGGGGCATGTGCACCTGTTCGCCCAGGACGTTTATCTGAATGGGACCACCAGCGTTGGGATCTACGCGTTGAACGGCTCCACGGTCTTGGCACAGATCGACCACATACTTGAATATGCGCCATCAAACACCTACGGTCTCTACGTGGACGGGTCTGGTTCTGTGGTCGACGCGTTCGTGGGACACATTAGCACTGACACAGCAGTCTCCGCTTCGAATAATGGGATCATCAACCTGCACGTGGACCGCCTTTCCGGGACGGTGCTAGAAGCCACAGGAGGACTGGCCAACATCACGTATGCGGGGCCAGTGGAGTACCAGAAGACGCGCGGCACGGATGGATTTGTTCCGCAGGCGCAGTCTGGCGACCTTATCATGGCACCCAGGGTGACTCGCAAACCTGGTGACTGGGTCGCTCACAATACAGACATTTCCATCTTCGGTTACCGTGCTTTCCCGACGGAAGACGTCATCAACTACTACAGGGTTTGGTTGCCGACAGGCATTACCTTACAAGCTCTCGCCGTCTATCTTGCTGGGGCTGGCGCCGCGCCTGGAATGACTGCATGGTTGGGTCTTTATGATCAGACTAATCCTGACCAGGAAGACTGGACGGTCGCGGCAGGGCAGCCCAACACTTTAGTGGCTTCCACAGCAGGCGCGGGAACCAATATTCAGGCGCCCACCGGAGAAAAGGCCGTCGCGCTGGCGTCTAGCTATGCGGTTCCAACCACAGGGTTCTACTGGTTGGCAGTTAAAGTGAATTGGACGGGCATCGGCGGCAATTCGCCATGGTGGTTGAGCAACCTCCTCTTCTATGGAGGGGACAATTATCCAGCCTACCAGGAAACTTACGCGACAGCAGGCCTGCCCGTTACAGCAACTCCTGTGGCTGTAGCGTCCTCCAATCCCCTGATTTACATCTTGGGTAGGGAGTAATCGCATGAAGTGTTATCCAGCGGCGGTTGAGCAAGCAAACGTTTTCTATGTTGGGAAACACGGGAAGAGCGAGAATGATGGCAGGACCATTGACAGCGCGTTCCCGACTTTTACGGAGGCCCTGGCGGCAGCAGCGGCGGAGGTTCCGCCTCCGTCTTGGGCCAATTCTTATTCAATAGAATGCGTTGACGGGGGGCTCTACACGGAAAGCTTCACGATTCCATCTTATGTCTACGTGGAGGCAGAGGCGGCTACCATCGTCGGCCTGGTGACCATGCACGGCGCAGCGAGCCTTCGTGTCAATCACATCGAGGGCACTGCGGGCGCGATTAAGCGGGTCTCCACCAACAGCACGATGTCCTATGTCCGCGCCAACACCTGCATCGTCCCTGGAGGGGCAACCCAGCCCGCGATTCAGGCGTCTGGCGGCGTGCTCTCTGTGGAGCTGACACAGGGGTGGTTGGAGGATAACCATCCTTTATTTCAGCTGAATTGGGGCCACCTGTTTCTGGAGTGTGACGAGCTGATGGCCATAGATGGCACAGCCCCACTCGTTCGCGTCAGCGACGGCAAACTCTATGGACAGATCGAGCTCTGTTGGGCAGACGAATGTGACCCCGCAGTTGTGTTTGCAGATGGAGCCGATGCTGACGTCCATCTCATCATGACGGACTGCTACTGCCCAGGCTACTCGTGCGTGATGGCCACTGGCGAGGCCGTCGTGAAAGTAGAGGCCAACCACCTTGAAGGCGCCATTGGGCTGCGCGTGGAAGAGGATGCGCAGATCAGCGCTCAGGTCTCCTATCTGCAGGGCTACACTTACGCCTACTCCGCACAGCATAACGGCCGCCTGGATTTGACGGCGTCGTTGGTATCGGGTAACGACAGCATCGCCTCCAGTGCGACGGTGAACGCGCAGATCGCTAGCTCAAATAAGTTGCTGACGTGTCCTGAGGACAACAGCAAATCCGGTGAATGGATCGCGATGGGCCGTGATCCGTTCGACTTTGGATGGCAAGCCACTCCCACAGAAGACCTAATAGTTTATATGCGTACGTGGCTCCAGGCTGGAACCAACCTCACATCCTTTTTAATGGAATTGACCAGCGGGGCCACAGGCAATGGGGCCACCACGTGGGTGGGGCTCTACAGTCAAACCAATCCGGCCACAACGGACTGGACGTTGGCAGCTGGGAAGCCGGATACGCGGGTGGCTTATTGCGCTGCGGGCGGGGCTGTCGTGCAGACACCGGCAGGTTTGAAAACCATTAATCTGGCTTCGGCCTACACGATACCGAATTCAGGTTACTACTGGTTCGCCATCAAGAGCAACTGGACTGGCATTGGAGGCGTAGCGCCATCCTGGCTAAGCGCTTTACATTTTTATGGGGCGTCCAGGCGGCCGCTTTTCACTCAAGCCTATTCAACCTCTGGATTGCCAGCGACGGCCACCCCTGCGACGCCGTCCGGCGCCCAGACGTGTATTTATCAGGTGGGTAAAGAATAATGGAATGCAATCCCATTATGACTCAGGAGCAGTACGATCCCGATGGTGATGGGGTTGTGGCCGCTGCGGAATATCTCGAAATCCCATTTTCGGCCTCCGGTTCCCACACCATTTATGTGGAAAAGCGCACGGACAGCTACACAGAAGATGGCACACAGACCAAACCGTTCAAGACGGTCGCGGCCGCAATATCTCTGCGATTGACTAAACCATCCGACGAATACTGGTGTATTCGGATTGGGGCGGGAGTCTACACGGAAGACAATTCTGGTGGCGCCCTCACTCTTCCAACTCTGACCCAGTTCACTGGTGATGGTCCTTTCGCGGTTTGCATCAAACCCAGTGACCCCGATAACGATTTGTTTGCCACTCCAACAGGAATGGGCGCCGTTTCCGTTGGCGGCATGATGGGGATTTTCCTGGACGGAGACAGCAGCAACGAAACTGCTATAAAGGCAGACCCAGGTAACCCCACCACTTACCAGTTCTGGCAATTGGTGAACATGCAGATCTCCAACTTTGATAAAGGAATTAAAGTAGAAGAGCCTTTGGCCTCTGTGATGGCCAACACGGTCAGTTTCTCGGGGGTAAAGAAGGCGATTCACGTTGACGAGGCCAGATTTCACGGCAACGGTTTGCGGATTTCTCACCAAGCGTCTGGCGGAGATTACGGCGTAAAAGCGGAAGATAACAGCACGGTTCGTATTTGGAATTGCACTCTCGATGGAACTTTTGACGAGGGGCTCTACGCCGATCATTCCGAGATCCATATGTGGGGTCTACGTATCGACGACCCCGACGTCGGTATACGGACCAAAGACGGCGGCGAAGTCAAATGTTGGTCGGTCAAGGTCAATGACCCCGGCACTTGGTCCATCTTGATGGAGGACGCCACGGATCAAGTAATCTTGACTGGGGCTGAAATCGAGGTATCCAAGATCTCCCAGGCTGCGGGTTCCAAACTGGTTATTGCTGGGCGTTACATGGACCGCTTTCAATGCGGCTGTCTGGCCAACCACCTGGTCGCAGCCTTTCTTGGAGACGACGAAACCTATATCCGTCTCGACGACGCGAGCAACGCGTTGGTGGATTTCTTCGCGGACTCATCAAAGATCGAGAGCAGTGCAGATATCTCGGTCGTTGGTGGCGAAGTTACTTTGGATGCCAATACGACGGACACGCAGTATGACGCGCTCGACGCTGTCGCGACACCACCCTGGTACGAAGTCTGGTACTCTGGAGATGGTGCATTTGCTCTGGACACCTCGGTCTATAATGAGGGTACAGGCTCGTTGAAGATGACCCACACCTCTACAGGGACAGAGCAGCTCTGGTACGGCATCCGAAAAAATATAGGTAGTTACCAAGATTGGTCATCCTATGGCGCTGTGAAAATCGACATCAAGACCAGTATTCCAAACGTGCAAGTGCAATTCGGGCTCTATTCTAGTGGATCACCGATACAGTATTTTTATTACACCACATCCAGCACTAACTGGGAAACCGCGATCTTCGATATCAGTTCGGCTAGTCGGGGGTCTGTGTACTACTGCTATTTCAGGCTGACTCGCAAGAGCACTTCGTACACCTGCAATCTGGACAACTGGCGGCGCGTGAGTAACCCCATCTACGATACGTCGGGCAGTTTGACATCCTACGCACAGGTCATCCAGAATGGATTGGACGTCTACGAAATCCTTCCTTATGTGAATGGTTTTGAAGCGCCATTCACCTCGCTCAGCATGGACATTTCCTTGGACGGCGGCAACCACTGGAAAACTGGATTGGGGATTCCTCGTGCGGTGGACTGGTGGCAAACTACTGCTGGAGGCGTTCTGGAAACTGCGGACGCTTCAGAAGCGTGGGACAACAAAAAGAATCTGAAAGTCCGATTCAATCTGACCACGACGGACACAGAACACACACCCACGTTGGATGACTACTTTGTCATCTGGCGGGTAGACGAGGCGTAATCATGCGAATGAAGGATATCTGTCGCCAAGCTGCGGCCCCAACTGTGAAGCACATCTACACAGGGGAGTCATTCACGAAGATGTCCATGGTGGGCACAAAGTGGCGCAGGCATCTGCGTGTTGAGGCCAACGACGCCCCTGGTGGCGACTATCGGTTGGATTGGCAGTGCGAATTCCGCGCCCTTGGCAAGACCTGTGTCGATATCAGGGTAATGCTTGATGAAACCACACCAATAGTAGATCCCAACGGTGATGGATTTATGAGTGAAGAGGTTAAAGGCAGCCTAAAACAGCTGATCAGCAAATCCGGTTTCGCCAACGTAACCTTGTCTCCAGGTGATCACACAGTCGACATTGAAGTCAGAAATTACCCTGTGGCGGCGCAGATGGGCAGGAAGATCAGACTCCCAACGGCGTCGTTGATTTGTCACAGTAAAGCAGACCTTCGGAGGGATTAATGGCCACGTATAAGGATTACACGATCAGCACCGATTTTCCCGAGGGCGCCGTCAATGTGGCCACCTTCGTCTACGACATCCAGCAGAGCGCCATCACGGTTGCCCTGGATACAGACGAGACATATTCCGAAGACGACACCATGAGAGTGGCCTTCAAAGCAGATCTCTCAACAGAGAACGAGACGATTCTGGACGCATTGGTGGCCGCGCATGACGCAACGGAATCCCCTGGTGTGGATGAGGTTCACATCGTGGACGCGGCGGGAAATTGGGTGAACTTCGCACCTGTCAGCCCAATCGGGACCAACGGTACCTGCGCTTCGGTCAGGGTCAACCCGGACGTCTTCCCTGCGGGGTACAACCAGTTCACCACTGGGGCATTCGACGATCTGACCGATCTCAAACGCGGCGACGGCACCCTCCTACAGTTGCAGGAATCGGATGCGGGGGACTATACCATCACGGGGCAGTTCTTGGAGCACGTTTACCTCGTGGGCGGCTTCGTTCGACATTTGAATGGGCTATACCAAGACACTTTTTCTTTTGTGGCCACTGCTCCTGCAAGCGCTCCTGCAGAAGCTGCGGGCACTGGGAATGCCAAGGTGCAGTCTGACGTTTTTATCCCGTGTGCAGAGGGCGAATCTACCCACAATATAGACGGCGAGACCACCACCAAAGGCGAAATCAACGACAACCTCGTGCCAGTCCCCAGCACATCGGGTATATGGGGTTGGAATCCTTACGAGACGCCTTCGATTTTCATTTGGACGTCGGCTCACGACCCCAAAGAGAATCTTCGTTGCCACCTGATGTCTGTCCCGGTCACGCTGAGTCGCCAGGTGTGCAGAATTCCCATGCTCGGAGATGACACGGTCTTCATGGGCGTGCAGAGTGTGCGCCCAGCACTGTTCCTCCCGCATTGGCAGCTCTCTGTGAAAGTTCACTTGGAAACGGGCGGCGCACAAAGAACAGTCGGCGTTACGGCTGTTGCTGGCCGTAAGAAGACGATGCCAGATCTGTGATATGAGCCATGATTGCTATAGTACTATCCCGGCCAAAGTCGTGCAGTCCGATCTCATGGGCCATTCGTAAGATCACCAATTCCGATGTTTCCCACGCCTCCATCCACTTCAGTCATATAGGCGGCCCATTCTCCACAGGCTACCGGTGGGTTCTTGAATCCACTGGATCTGGAGTGAACCTGGTCGCGGCGGAAAGATGGGACAACCACAACAAACTCATGTACGCCTTCCGAATTAGAGACGATGTAATGGGTCCCAAAGCTCTCTACATCATCTTTCGGGAGCTGGGGGCGGAGTACGACTTCGCGGGCATCGGCCGCTTCTGTGCTTACCTGGTGCTGGAGAAGGTCAACAAGCGTCTGGCGCGAATGTGCGTGCCTGACACGCCAGACAAGATGTTTTGTAGCGAGGTCGTCGCACGTTACCTTCATCTTTTGGATGGGATGCTTCGCAACGATTCGTTTGAGCCTGTGAAAAATCTTTTGCCGGACCTGACGTCTCCAGAAGATTTAAAGATGCTCAGGCTGTGCGAGGGGGCCACACCATGCGCACTTTAGTAGTATCAGATTTACACTTTGGCCAACCAGGTAGGTTCAGGTCGGCCAACAAGGAGTTGTTTAAACTTATACATAGGGACAAGTGGGATCGCCTGGTCCTTCTTGGAGATGTGTTCGATCTTTGGCACTACGACTACTGCGACATAGTAGAACAAAATAAAGATATATTATTAGAGATTGACGTACTTCCGTATGAAGTAATTTATATACCGGGCAATCACGACGCGGAGTTCAAAGGAATGCGCCGTTTGAACAACATGCGTGTTGCGGCCCAACCTTACAATTACAGTGACGGAGGAAAAAGTATAGTCTTAGCTCATGGTAACGAGTTCGACACGTTCTCCGGAACGGCGTCTAAAATGGCATCGTGGGTTGCTGTGACTGCGGACAAGGTCGCCTGCTACTTTATGGGGCCTGGCACGTCAATCCAACGAAAAGTCCGCCACTCTTTCGCGGCCATGAACGGGAAAGAAAAATATGCGGAGCCCATCGCTGATAGGGCCATGGAAAATTTGTTGGGCGACATTGTGGTACTAGGACATACCCATATCCCAGAAGTAAGGGAATATAAGGGCCGCATGTATTTGAACAGCGGATCTTTTGGGCCAGAGGGCCTCACCTACGTTAAGATCGTGGACGGTAACCCTGAGCTTTGTTATATTTAGGGACATCATATGGCGAGACGACGTTGCGGTGGTTAGCTTAATAGGGTCAGAGGAGAGGCTAACATGGTGCTTGCTGCAATCGAAATTGATGTGACGACGCTGGTCCTCATTCTCACCATTGTGAGTGGAGGCGTGGCCGGTTTCGGCAAGCTGATCGATATAATAGCCACGCTCATCAAAGAGCGCAGGCAGAACGGCACGTCTAAAACCAAATCTAAAAAAAGGGACACTGGGGATCTCACCAAAGAGCTCAAGGACATCCAAGATAAAATCAAAAATCTTCAGACTGAAGAACAGCGTGAGCAGCTGAAGCGTATTGACGCCTTGGTTACCGAAGTACTGACTGTAAAATCTGGGCAAGTCACCTGCCATGAAACTCTCCTCAAAGAATCGGCGGCTCTCCAGGCTCGGGTGAAGGAACTTGAGACCAGCCGAAACGATTTACAAACACAATGGAGAGAAGAGCTCCGAGAGATGATCCGTGAGATGAGTGAGTTCAGCAAGCGGTTTGATCGGGGTATGGACCACCACGACGTGGGTGGTTCTGGGGTATACCCTGCTGCTAGCGATAGCGACGGGGAACAATAGGAGGCTAGAATGCTTTCCGATCCTGAAACGAAGAAAGAGTGGGATCAGGTCAAGGCCAGACTAAGAGCAACTGCTGTGCGGTTAGTGAAAAAGTGCCAAGCCTCTTCTACAGTGCGAAAAGCGGTGGCTGCAGCGGCCAACGGCACAGGAGTAGACCCTTCCCGGTCACAGATAATAAAGGTGGCCAGGAAGATGGGCATATCAGAAGAAGAGCTACAAAATATTCTTGGTGACGACTAGTCTATAAGGGCCGTTCAAACACTGAATAGGCCCTTATTCTCTGCCCAAATCCCGTCATCACACCTAAGACGGCGACAAATTTAGTGTTCTTTCCGTCCATTTTCTTTGGCGGTCTGGGCACCAAGTAGTGCAACATCCCTACTCTTCCTCCGGGCCGCACGTGCTCCAGACACATCTTCAACAGTTTGTTCGGGTCGGGCAGTACTGATCTTCCACACGTATAGTTCTCTGCTTCCGTCTCGCCGTAGGGAGGGTCCGCCAAGATCGCTGGCCATAGGGGGCCACCCCATTCTGCGTCCAAGGACGGCAGTTCTTCTCTAACGTCCATGACCCATTCAGGAGACAGAGAGGAATCAATATCTACAGTGGCGTCGTTTGGTCCGAACCCCGCGAACGGGTATTCTTCTATCTTACCTGAGCATACGTGAAGGACTGGCTCTTCTGCATGCACGCCCAAAAGTTCTCTGGCTCTGGATAGAAATCCCGACGGGTAGGCCCCATAATATTTCACTTTGGGGCGCGCCAAAATCATCATGTCGCTTATGGGCCTGTAGCTCAAAACTAGTCCTCCAATAGAGACTCAAACCGTTTTTCTCGTTCCTCTTTAGTCTCCCTCTTCCTCTTGTTGCGATGGTACTTTTCTCGGGCCTTGCGGCGGCTTTCTTCTACGTTTTCGTGGTAGCGCTTTCTTCGGTATTCTCGGAGTTTGTCCTTATTCTTTTCATTCCATTTCTTTTGTTTAGCCCGCACTTTCTTTGGATTTTTCTTGGCCCACGCTTTCGCTTGGGCCTTAGCCTTTTCTTGGTTGTCCAGGTAGTACTGATGCCGCCACGCCTTCACGTACTCTCTATTCTTTTCCCTGTAATTGCGCCCCCACTGTCGATTTTTATCTTTGTTCTTGGCCAGATACTCTCTCTGCCAAGCCCTCCGTTTTTCTGCGTGCGCCTCTTTTTTGGGGCCATCAACTAGAGTCTCTAGCCGATCACGAACAGCCTGGGCGAGATCCCCCTCAAAAATCACTCGCCCAGGCTTAACTTGGAAAGCAATATCCAGCCGTTTCAAAGCGGCTTTGAATCTTTCCCACGCGCGCTTTTGCGACGTCCTCTTTATTCCCGGACGGAATTTATCGCACCACCATTGCAAAGATATTTCGGTGGCAGGTATTTCTTCCAGGGTTTGGAAGTGGACTACGTCTACCAAATCCAACAAAGCCTGATGGTCAGCCTTTTTCAGCGCCAACTTTTGCCCTCTCTGCCCTCGCGTTCCAACAGTCTACGCAGACAGGAATATAGTCTGCTGCCCCTCCAACCTTCACCTTTGCTGTTTTTTCCTCTCTGCCAACGTGCCACGTCCTGAGCGCCACTTTGCAGCAGTCCACGCACACGGCGTCGTTACATTGAAAAATTTCGTCGGCTAACGCCAGGAGCATAGAAAGTTCTTCCCAGTGCTCTCCTTCGCTTGTACACGTTAGAGAAGAAATTATAACATTTGCTCGCTCCAGCGTGCTGAACACCAGGGATTTGAAATCCGTGAGATTGGACCAGAAAAAAGGCTCGTCAATCCAAAATAGGCCACACCCGTCGTCAATAAGATCGTCGATGAGATGCTTAGCTTCCATGGCCGTGTCAACGTAGTAGCAGTGAGCTTTGCCCCCAGCGTGCGTGACGTGGGAGTACGTTGAATCCTCTTTGCGTTTGGCTTCGAGAGGCCGAATGCACGCCCACTTGATCTTGCGTCCCTTTTCAGCTATAGATACCAGTCTCTTCGCGGTCTCGGACTTGCCCGCAAACATGGCGTTGGACCGGCAAAAAATAAGCGAGTGTCGTGTTCTCACTTGTCCCCTCCGCTTAGCATCTGATCCGAATTGCCCCTGTGCCTGTCAAACCACTTGTAGGTGGGGAAATTCTCTTTCAAAAGGCGCACCACCCTATCCCCTTCATCTGGATGGAGGACTTTTCTAAAGGCCGGGTTTTCTTCCTCCTGTAAGCTGGGGTAGACGTCAGGAAACTCTCTTGCGTCGTAGACTTCCCTTGGTGGGTCGTAGGGAAGCCTAATGATTACTGCTCTACGACTCATCTCTTCCAGGAAGTGCTCGTAGTGGTCGTAGAGCCGTTGAAGGTATTCTATGGGCACGCCTACCTCTGCACTACGAGCGCGCTCTCTCATGCGCTCCAGCGCAGTCTCAGGGGACGTTTCCAGGTAGAGGAAGGCGTGTGGATTTGGGGCGAACTCTTTGAAGCGCTGCCAGTGCCCCCAGTAAGTGGCCATGTCCCTGTCGTTGATCCACCCGTCTTCATGCAGCATACGTGCGAAAACAGTATCTCCCTGGAGACTTCGGTCTAGAAGAGCGCCTTTGAACCCATAAGCATCGGAGTAAAGCGCAGCCATGTAGAGATGGAAGCGTCGAGTCAGCAGGAACAGCTGCATAAACGCAGGTATCGAGCTGTAGGTGACGCCCAAACTGTCAAGCTTATACATAATGTTGTCAGCGGTGCCTGTCTGCACGTGACCCAGCAGCACTTGTTTTATCTTCTCGCGCCAGCCTGGCGGGGTGACGACGTTGTAGAAATCTTCTAGGTAAGGGTTGCCTTCAACGGGTTCGAAAAAGGCTTTGTAGTTCAATGCGGATGACAGTGTCCTGGTGAGTGTGGTCTTGCCACACCCAATGAGCCCCTCTATAGCTAGGACAAAAGGAGCCCACATGGTCTCTGCGAATGGCAGCATCGTCTTCTCCTTGAAGTACAATCATTCCTGTGTCCATTCAGTCGATTATCCACACTTTTGTGGTGAAATCTACAGAAGATATCCAAGGCCGTTGCAAGCGGGACAATGCACCACTTCTATGCGCATTTCAGATCTTGTCCCTGCGTAGTCGTTATAAGTTTTGATCCACCCTTTCCCTTCACAGTCGGGCATATATTGGGGGACATAGGAGGCGGCGACTTCCTGCTTTTCCTGTTCCTACATCTGCCTGTGTTGCGGTGTCTATCTTTTGCTAGCCCCATGGGCCATTTCCCTTTGACCATCTGTCTCACTTTTCTGTGTAGAACTTCCGTTTGGGTGGGGCACCTATCATTCGTTTTACTTGCCTGACTCCGTTTTTCACCCCACCAGATGAACTACGTAACCCGCAGCAAGAACGAATGTCGGCCCTAGTATCATTCTATATATTTTTTGATGATTCACGGGGCTGTACTGTGGGATAAGCAAATTTGCTACTAAAACTATACCTATGCATTGCGATAGGGGAGCCTCTACGCCCGGCTGAATAAACCAATACATCAGGCAAGACAATACTAGGCCTTTTAGGATTAAACAAGGCACCCACAGAAAGAAAAACCACGTAGCAATCACTTCCTGCTCTTTGTCGGTCTTCTCTTTCAGCGTTGCTAGATCCACCACGCCCCCTATTCTTCCGCCCGATCTTTTTTTCTGGATTCGGTAGCGGCGTTGATGGCCCGCGCTTGCGCGGCACAGCCTTCTTGGGTGTTGTGGCCTCCTCCGTCCAGAGGAGTCAGGGCGGCGTTCACTGCTATTTTCCCAGTAGCAGATTCCACCACCCTGTATTTGCCTTTAATTCTACGGCATTTCACAGGCATTTCGTCTAGCCCTTCTTTTTCTTCTTGGGTTTGGCTTTAGCTTTAGCCTTCTTTTTTGTGCTCTTGGCGGGTTTCTTCTTGGTCTTCTTTTTCTTCTTGGGTTGGATGGACTCTTTAAGGTCTTTGCTGGGTTTGAAAACTACGGTGTTGTGCGCCTTGGCTACTACAGGCTCCCCCGTCCGGGGGTTCCGTGCCATCCTTTCTTTGCGCTCTTTCACCAAGAATGTCCCAAAGCCCATGACTCTAACTTCACCTTCGTGGTAAAGCCCGTGCGCTATCGCACCGAGAACTTCTAGCACGGCGTTTTCTACCGTCCTCTTATCCGTGCCGATGACTCGCCTTTTTCTAAGGTGCTCCACCATATCCGTTCTGTTCATTTTTTCTTCCGTTTTCCTTTCACTTTGGGGCGGTTTGGCACTGGCACAGACCACTGTGCGCTGGACGCGCCAGCGAATTTACGCAGCATTTCATGCCAGTCTATTTTCAAACTGTGTGATTGCGGCTTCATAGATCTAACTGACGCTACGAGATGGTCCGACGACAATTTGGCGTCATCTGCGTAGCTGTCAAAGATAGCGTTTACTACGGCTTGCTCTATTTCAGCTCCCGTGAGATTCTCGGAAATCTCTATTGCCTCTTTGGATAGAGACATGCCAACATCGTACCTGTCAAACATGATTTTGAAGATTTCTGTGCGTTCCTTTAAACCGGGCAGGTCCACCCAGAATACTTCATCCCAACGCCTTTTCCTTACCATTTCTGGGGAAGCCCCATCGGCGTTATTGATCGTCCCCACAACAAAAGCTGAAGATTCCCTCTCCTGCAACCACACCAGAAAATCAGAGATTACCCGTGCCGTGGTACCTCCGTCGGTGCGGTCAGAAGATTGAGCCCCAGCAGTCACCTTTTCAAGTTCTTCAATCCATACGACGCATGGAGAGCAGGCGTCGATGATACTTAGCGCCCTACGCATGTTGGTTTCTGATGCCCCGACTAAAGGACCAAAAACGGCGCCGATATCGAAACGTAGGAGGGGCAGTCCCCACGCAGTAGAAATTGCTTTAGCCACAAGGGATTTACCAACACCAGGGATACCGCACAGCAAGATGCCTCGTGGTCTGGGTAAGCCGCTTTTAGCGTCCAGCGCATAGGCACGGGTCTCTATCCAGCGTTTTAATTTGTCCATGCCGCCAACCGAGTTCAACGTCACGTCGGACGTATCGACCCAATGTAGCGGTGTGCCTGCAGAAATCTGCCTAGCCTTTGCTTTGGCGAACGCAGATACTGTCTTCTTGTTGCTCGTCAATAGTAATCTGGACGTCAACTCAGCCTCTGTCCTAGTAAGGCCAGATAGAGCAAAAGCCAGTTGGGAAGCCCGGTCTTCAGATATTTTCTTATTTGTGTCCGTGCCAACGTCCATGATCACATGCTTCAGATCCTCCGTTGTTGGCCTTGGGAATTGAGTTATGTACGCTAGCGTCCTAAGATCCTCTGGCACCGCCGGAGTAGAAGCGATGGCAACAACACCTTTCGTGCCTACGTGGCTGCGTGCGCAGGCCATCACCAATTCTTTGAACTCTCGCTGCGCTTCGGCAGATTCCAAGCGTTTGTGTGCGTCAGGTAACACCAGGTAGGAAGGGCGCTTCAATTTCAAGTAGGACATTATTGTTGCTGCAGGGGGCGTGAACCCACCGATGTTGGCATCATCTCCTGGAAGCGATAGTCCCGAACGTGACCAAACCGAAAATTTAGTCTTCATGTCAGCCAAGAAGCGCATTACGTCTACTTCGTCGTCGGCCACGAGCCAAATTAAAGGATGCTTGGCCTTTACTGCTTCCAGGATTCCCATGCGCTAACCCTCTTTTCGTAGCACAATAAAATATTGGTGGATAATGTTAGGCACGTAAGCATGCCCTAAAGCATAAGGTTTCAACGGTCTCTGTGTAGTCTTATTCCTCCATGGACACACACCTTTTAGCTTGAAACCTGCTGTGCGCATCACCTGGGCCACGGTCCAGCCCAGAGGCACCAGCTCGCCATCCATGTAACGGTCACCCATGAACACCACAACGTAACGGCCTTTTCTAAGTATTCTGTAGGCTTCGTGCGCCCAAGATATCATGGCGGCGTGAAACTGCTTCATGTTTTGGAGGTTGCCTATGTCTTCGGGGTCTTCTGAAGATATGCCTTCCATTTTGCAGGCCTCGTCAAACTTGACGGTGTGCCCGACCCCATAGGGGGGATCGGTAATAATAAAATGGAAAGATTCGTCTTCGAAAGTGTCCATGACGTCTTTGTACCCGCCACATATGGTTTCAATGTTTATTTTTCTGTGCTTGCCTTCACACTTATCGGCGGGGACAAAAGTAGGCTCCCATAAATCAACGTTCACCGTCTCAGACACGACTTTTTTCTTCTTACGAACGCGGCGGGTGATGGCCTCTTTACGATGCTTGTCCACTATGACAAACTCTTTAGACACTTCGTCCAGTCTTTGCAGGTGTTGTTGACTAATGTCAGACGCGACACACTGGCGGTTGGCTAATGCAGCACCGAGGATGAGGCCTCCAGTGCCAGAAAAAGTGTCGATAACCCACTCTTTCCGCTTGGTGAACATCATGACTAGATCACGCGCAACTGATGGGGGTTTGGCACAACCTATGTAGGATCTCATTTTGTGCGTGGGGTCAATGGGGTATTCGGTTTCCCACCATGAATTCTCGATGTCAAGACACGCAGCCCATTTTCCTGTGGGAGTCCACCAAGATTTGGTAAGTCTAAGCCAGTTAGAGCCGTCCAAGTCGTTCAGTTTATTGACTTTCATTCGTTAGGCTTTCTTGACATCTACTCTACTGCGAGTGGTGTATCTTAAGTATTTTTCGTACTCAGGGCAACTTTTGATCAGGGCGTTCAGTTTTTTCATGTCCACGCGCTCGGGGGCAAGCACGTCTTCTAGCACCCCATCTTCGTCTAACTTGTCTAGCATCTCCTCAGTAACCACTTTGGTTTGGGTGATATTGTGGACGATTCTGCCCACACGCTCCTTTTCCCCAAACGTATCAACCACTTCCTTTTTGAGAAGCGCTATCTCTTTGTCGATCTCTTTCTTTTGGTCACACAATAAAGATAGCCTGGCGGCTAACGTTTCCTTTCTAGTCGTCTTCCTTCGCATGCTCCTGATAGCACGTTTCATTGGTCGTCCTCACTACCGGGGTGCAGTTGGTTCCAGTGTAGTCCAGAAATCAATCTGCGCCACCTTTTTTCATATTGATGTCAGTAATAACAGGCAGACCAGAATACCACTCTACGACCCTGGTGGTAGGGAGATCTGGAACTTCCGCACGGATATGTAAGAGTTCGACTTTGCCTTCACGCTCAATGATTTCTGCTTTATATTTTTTGAACTGCCTAGAATGCACTATCGTGCTGCAGATAAGGCTCGCTTCTTTCTCAGTAGCCGTTTTACCGTCAACTAAACAACTGAGGAAATTTACATGAGCGCAGCTGCCTCTGTAACGGAAGCCTTTACAATCGCATTCTCCGTAGGTAATCCGGTACTCCGCCGTGGGAAAACCTTTTACCATTTTTTGAATGATAGCTCGGCATTCCTCAAAATCTATATTGGATATCACGTAGGAAATACCTTTGTCGGCTCTCTTATGCCAATACTCCCTACGGCGTATTCTCTTCTGGGCCATGAATCACTCATCCGCGATATGCGCCTCTATCCCAAACAGATCGTAAATATCGTCCAGGATATTGTTGACTATTTCTTTGCGCGCTTTCTTGCTGCGCACATTCTTTGGGAAAGAATAAATTTCGTACCCGCTGTTGGTAGACAGCCGTGCTAACAGCGCAGCCAAACGCTCGTGCTCTGTCTTATTTTTGGAGTAGAATGCTAACCATTCCTGGCAAATAAGGCTTAGGACTTGGTTTTTCTTTTCACTTTTAGCTGGGCCTGTGGCGGCCTTTATTGCCGCCTCAATTACTTCATTTTGGTCTTCAGACAAGTAGACTAGAAGCCGCTCCCACTTCTCGTCTGTCTTGGGTTTCTTTTCTGTATCCTCATCGTCGAAGCTGTTGTCGAAATTTTTGTGATTGACGATCTCTTTCCGGCGGCGTTTGTTTTTTCTGTTCTTATCTACTTCCTTCTTGAACTGCCCGTAGGGCATCTGAATGGCTTTTTCTTTCCACTCTTCCATTTCTTCAGGTGAATTGCTTTCCGAAGCGATCATCTGCGCTTTGGTCCAGGGAATTTGTTCAAGCTCTTTGGCACTCAAACCGCCCTCGACATGTAGTTTGGCCCAAATCTGCTTCAGGGCATACGCTTTTCGGAGATCCTCTTTGAGCTTACCTACTACAAATCCTTCAAAACTATTGAATGCATTCCCATCGTCGTCTTTGTAGTGGACATAGTATTGATTTTGTTTGACTTCGTATAGAAGCTTCGCCAGCTTCATCTGTATTTTTTTGCGTTCTTCGTTGAGCTTCAGGATCTTTTCTAGAACCTGGTTAGCGCGCGGGATCATGTCTGCAGTGAATGTGCGCTCTTCCACCGGCAAGTAGGTCACATTATCATCGTCGATTTCAACTTGTCCCTCTTTATTTTTCCCACTACTGCTAGTGCCGCGCCGTCCAGAGGGTGCTGCGCTATCTTTGGCTTTCTTTTTCCTTCCTTTGGCCACGGGTGACTTGGGTTTGGCCACAGGCTTAGGACTTTTTTTGCTATTTCTTTTTTTCTTTCCTTTTTGCTTCTTGTCTTTTTTTCTAACCATTCATTTATCTCCGCGTGCAGTACTGTGCATATGGGCACGTTCCAAGCGACACAGTGGCTTATTAGTGCTGCTATGGACCCGCCGACAAGTGTGGAGGCTTTAGCGTGCCTTAGAAAAGTGAAACCTTCGAAAGCGACCAACCCCAAATCCTCTCTATGACAACGGATCATCTTTCTGATTTCTACACTTAGCAGGTGGAACCTTCTTGAAAAATCATCCGAAAAATGCAAACGTGCCTTCTTGCCTGCTGGGGGTGCACTGAATATTCCGCTGTCTATGAAATTGTCGTCTTCTACGTCATAGACAGCGAATCCAAAATTATTTATCCCTGGATCAACTCCAATGATGATTTCACCCATTCCAGCTCTCCCTCTTCCTTCTTCTCTTGTAAGATCTTCTTGACGTCGGCTTCGGCTGTGTTGGTAAAACAGATCTTCTTGTGGGGGCACTTGATTGCCTTGGGAGCTGTCCTGGCATTGCACAATCTTGGTGGTAACAATCCTCTCTTGATGGCGTTCCAGAATTTTTCAGCTTTGCCTAGCGCTTCGTAGGCCAAACCTTCATCTGTCTCAAGCCGGAAAGCCTTGGGCGGTTCACCCATGTCGCCTTTTGGGATATAAGTCATCATCAAGTTTTCCACGCCCAGCCCTATACCATACAGACTAGCTTGCGCTATATGTTTAGTGTATGGAAATGATAAGCGCTTGAAGGCCTCCATGTGTATCGTCTTTATTTCCCAAACACGCTTTTTCTTCTTATCTCCTGGGAGATTCATAAGCACACCGTCGCATGATCCTATGACGCCGTACTTCTTGAAGAATACTCTAGGCTCTACGAATTCCCATCTACCCCAAGTGGTGCAATTACCCACCAAAATCTCGCCCGCATAGAATGAGGCATCTTGGGCCACTTCCATGTTCCACACTGCTTGGGGAGGACCTTCCGCTACAGAAACGACTTCAGTGCGGGAAGGTTTTCCGTTATTCAAGAAGAACGCTGTGTCGCCTACTCTGACATCGCCTGCGTCCATATCCTCAAAGGCTCCATCAACTTCGATGAGAACCGGGTGATCTTTTGTGAGCAGCACTGGATATATACAGTCGTAAACAGTGATGGACACTGTCTCCCGCCTGCTGTGTTCTTTCCATACCCCTGTGACTTCACGTAAGCGCCCCTCGTGCGTCCACACTTTTACGCCCGCGATAATGTCCTCTATCGGCTCAGGCCCCGTCTCTGTGGATATGAGCATGCCCTCAGCCACGCACATGCGGCATCCAATTTCTGGGTCGGGCGTGCACTCGCTCCCGCATTCGTCAATAGAACACTGGCAGGGTTTAGACGGCATCACACCCTCCCTGGTGTCTCCGCACGCAACGCATTTCCATGTGCCCCACAGGTGTCCAGCTGGCCCCATATAAGCATTCTGATACCAATAATGGGTCATGGTGCCATGGTCGAAGATCATTTGCAGGCCTGGATCTGGAGGATCTTTTCTGCCTCCTTTGAAAGAGATTTTGAACACTTCTCTTCTGGGGCAGAAGTCATACATCTCCGATACGTGAAGGAGACCATCTTCACGCTGCCTGGTCCCGTACACTGCTCGCTTTTTCAAGAAATCGTAGAGCGTCTTGTTGAAAAAATCTGCCGACCCAGGCATTTTCTTGTGGCGAACTTTCGGGGGCGGCGGCTCGTGTCTCCTATTTTTAGAGAGTCCTGCAAGCACTTTCTTCATAGCATCCTCACTATGGATGGGCACCAACGCCCAATCTCGTGGTGTTAGCGTAGTCATTCCAGGAATCTCAAAAGCCATCATAGGAAGCATGTCATGCACCGCTGCTTCTTTGCTTATCTTTTCTAGATGTGCTTTCTTGATAGAAAATGACTTCTTGTCCTTGTTCACGGTGGTTTTATTTTCCACCTTGACGGAGCGCCACCAATCTTCGCCGTCGCCCCACCAGTCAATATCCCCTTTTTTACCCTGCCGCGCCCCGGAGGCTCTCTGACGATGGGCGTTTTTACCCAACTTCTTGCTGAGACGGGTTTCGTGCCGCCGCGAAGATGCAACACCATCCATGCGTTTCTCTTGCATGGCGGGCGGCACTATTTTCCTATCTCGTTTTCTGGGCACCTAGTCGAACTCCACTTCGGTGGCTATCCAATCCTCATCATGGATAACGTCGGCTTCTTCTTCTTTCTTGGGTTTCTGAACAGGCTTCCACACACCAAATTCCATCCAGTCTGTGGATTCAGTGAGCAGGAATTTCATCAGCTCTTCTCGCACTGTGTAAAAATATTCCCTGTCAGAAAAGAACTCCTGCACCAGTTTTGGTTCGGATGGGAAACTTCGTCCGAATAAATCCTCTCCTGGCTTGAACATCGACGTGATTGTAGCAAAATTGGCCACTGCGTGTTCATCGTCCACAGTTCCGGGGGTTCGCCCTTTGAATGGGCGGAGGTTCAGTTGATAGTACCCTTCAGTATTTGGTGGTCCTACCATGCATTTAGTAATGGCGAACTTCACGCACTGAGCTACAGCACGTTTATTTTTGTCCAACGCAACGTGTTTTTTGGCCCAGGCGCCAGAGGAAAACTTACCTCTGCTAAGCTTTATATCTACCGTGCTAGCGAATAGTTGACCGCGACCTCCAGGCCTGAACTGCCCACCAAACATACCAACATTCAACCTGGTCTGATTGATCATGATAATGGTGGGGGCGAAATCGTCTGCACCATAGCCTACCAGAGCATTGGACCATTTACGCATGGCCCTGTTGAGCATCTTGGCCTGCAGTGCAGGCTGTTCGTCGTCTGCGTCTTTCTTGATCTCTTTCTTGGGCACCATTTGGGCTAGGGAGTCAATGACCACCAAATCAACAACACCCTCACGAATGAGCGAGTCAATGATATCGATAGTGTCTTCCCCCGTCTCGCCTTGAACAATAACGAGCCCTTCACCAGACACCCCAAAATTTCTGGCCCAACCGTGATCAAACTTACGGTCCATACAGGCTATGGCTATAAGGTAAGGTTCAGGTGCAGTTTTACAGCCGCACGACTTTGTGGTTGTAAGGTCGAGAGTCATCTTGGCCTCAGCCAAGATCTTATCAGTAGCGTCATGATAAACCGCTTCGAAGACATACCTGGACGGTTGCCAATTTACAATGACCTTATCAACAGGAATTTCTTCGCCATCGGCGTTCCTCAGACCCTTGAAATTTATTTTGGTCCTGATACGCTGCCGACAGTTGCGACACTTCTGCTGCGAGTTCCCCATTATGCTGTAGGCTTTGGACGTCTTACCTACATTGGGATCGCCATATATTATGACCATCTTCTCTTCGGGGATGCCTCCAGCGATAGCGTAGTCTACAGCGAAACAGCCAGTAGAGATGGTGTGTTTGGGCGCCATAGCATAGCTAGACTTGGACCCAACTATGGTTAGCGCCCCTTTACCCTTATTCTTTTGCAGGGTTTTGACAACAGCTTCGAGATCACTCAAACTGCTGCTCGCCCCGTCTTCTGACTTAGGGGCGGGCGACTTCTTAGGAGCCTTTTTCTTCGGTGCTTTCTTTTTGGTGGCTTTCTTTTTCTTAGCGCCACTCTTTGTCGTTGCCTTCGGCTTCTTCCTCTTCGCATTCTTCACGGCACATTCCCTCATATTCTTCGTCAATGGTAATGTCCACCGCTTTACGAACCCACTCCTGCGCTCTATTGAAGTGGGTGGTGGCACAAGGGCAACTAAGTCCAAACTCTATCGTGGCCCATACCCCACCAATATTCTTGGACACCTTCTGCTTGTAATGCACATGCCCAACTACTTCAGTGTCCGGCGCGATCCCATGAATGGTCTCTGGGCAATCAAACACGCCGCGTTCGGACTTGTTTGATTCTGCTATTCCCATCTTTTTCTTAGTGTGTATTTCTCCTTCTACCGTAACCGGAGCCTCTTGCTTCTTTTTTGCTTTCTTAGAAGGTCTGCCTCGCTTCCGTGTGGAGCCACTTCCTTTCGCCATCGTTTATCAACCTCCTGCTTGAGCCCCTTCAGGCTCCAGCCTTTCTTTATGCACGCGCCAACTGCGGCCTTCAATATGGACAGATAAATTTGAGAATACCAACGTCTGTTGCTAGAATCTCGATGCGCGGCTTCTGGGACCACTTCCATACGCTCCCATTTCCTGATAGTGGACGGAGCAAAACCTATTTCCGCGCCTAGTATGGAAATGGGAATCAGTCTAACAGTTCTGCCCCCAAATTCAACAGTTATTGGCGAAAGAGGCTTTGACCCCAGATACGTCAGCCGTTTGGCGATTTCCTCGTCTGATATGCCTTCTTTACGCCAACGAGCCACAAACGCCTGTGTTTCTAGTGTGCGTTTACGTTTCTTAGAAGTGCGCACCCTGTCACGGTATTCCTGCACACGCTGCTTAACCAAGTCCGCGTATTCAGGATCATCATGATAGCGCTTCTTCCTGTTCTTATTGTAGACTTCTCTGCTGCCCATTATGACCTCGTTTCTACTACTTCGTAGCCCAGCTTGCGATACTGCCTTCGCCTCTTACCCTTTAGCGCTTGGAAATACGAGGCAGCGTCTACAAAATCAACTATTATCGGCTGCTTCTTACCCGGAAGTGTTCTAAGAGCACGACCGACAGCCTGCTCCACGTCCGACCGTGGTGTTGCTAATACTAAAACGTCAACGGCGGGGATATCGAGCCCTTCGCTGTTATGTATTAACATACCGTTCGTCACCCAACGGTGCAGTCCTGGTACTGTCATATCTCCTACTGGTCTAGGCCCAACCGTTTCAATATTCAGCACAGGCATAAAATGGAAATTTTTAATATTTTGTAATTCTGGAGCATCCTCTACTCCGAGAATTTCCATTAGCAGAGACGCTACTTCGTAAGTTACCTCTAGTTGATTATGGCGTAGGTTAGTCGCAGCGTAGCCGTATTTCCTGCATAACCTAATCATTTCTTCTATTTTGACGCCCTTGGTCTTAGCTATCTCTTTAATGCGCAAAACCAGATGTACAGGTATTTTATTCCAAGTGCCCAAAGATAACTTGTTATGCATACGGTTGTGCTCGTCAAGTCTATTGGCTTTTCTTGTTATGCGCCAATCAATGTCTAGACGCAAAGCACTACTGGCTGGTACCCCAATCGACCACGTGCTTTCAGATTTACGTATAGTGGATTGCAGTCCCAACCTCCACAGCAAGAAACGAACTTGTTCTGCCATTCTGCGGCTGGAACTTGAGAATCCGGGTGTTCCCCTATTGTCTACATGTCCGTCCGACGCAAACAACCCGCCAAGCAAAGATTTAATAAGGTGGGTGCTTGACATCATCCATTCTATAGGTATATGTTTAAATCTTGCTGTGTTTGAAAGGCCCCAACGTTCAACAAATCTGCGTAGCCATGTCTTCGCTCCGCGCCCAGCCTTACCTTTTTTAGAACGTATCCAGTAGTGGTAGTCCCTGCACTTTACTTTTTTGATTAGCATTCCTCTGTTATTTAAAATACTGGAAACATGTTCCAAAACCTCTTCATCGGCATTTATAACCTGCGCTATCCTTTTGTGTATTTGTGATATAGCCCCGTCACCCAATAGCATGCCCGCCAGCCACATGTCGTCTTTGTCTACATCTATGCTTCTTGTGGGGCATTTTACAATACGTGGCCGCAGTATGTAGTCTTGTGTGGTAAGATCCCCCGCTGGCACTTTCCCTCTGTGTGTGAAGACTAAATGATCGTTTGACAACACTAACGAGTTGTCTGCAATAGTGACTTTTACACACTCCTTTATTCCAGAATAAGCGACACAAGACGCCGTTACTAATTTTCCTGTGCAGTTACTGGCACTCACGATTTCTGGTTTGGTGCCTATTAGGTCTCTTAGAAGATTGCTATGCCCAGTCAATGGGTCGACAATATTAGTATTTATATCTACACAGGCAAGCCCAAATGTGGCCAAAAGTATTTGTCTCTTTTGGTTTTCCTTCATCTGCGCTTCTGGGATCTTCACTGTTTTGGGCTGCCCACCAACTATTTTAGTTGCCAGTCCTATTGTGTTCCCTTTGTATTTACCTTTTGTGAGCCCTGGTATCGCAAGCAAATCATCTATTGGAAGCGTATTGGCGCCACTGACGAATATCCACTTTCCTTCCACCGTGACTTCCTCGTGAGGCGCGTGCTCTTGAACTATCTTCTTGACAGCCCGCAGGACGGCCTTGGGAGGCCCGCTAGCGGTTCTTTCTTGTTCAAGGTCTTCTGATGGGTCATCAGGATCAACGCCTGCCCAGTGGGCTCCTACTACCCAACCTATCTTGTCGTCTGGGATATCCCGTTCCTTTAATAGTCTACGTTGATGATACAGCAGCTCCATGCGGTCAGATAATACCAGAATCACTCGGTCCGACTTTATAGCTTTGACTATTTCTTTGGATATCTTACGGTTTCGCTCTTTATTCTTGGCCAGGATATTCAATGCGCGGGCTCTGTTCACTTTGCCGTTTCCCAGCATGGGCACCCTGAATCCCACGTTAGTATTGACAAAATAAATGCGAGGCTTCATTTCTCTCTTTTCAGATTTGGCCAGCACTTTCCCTATATGAAAGAAAAAAGCGTTGTCGAGTTTGTCTGATCGTCTTGGAGTCGCTGTGAGACCCAAACGGTATTTCATAGGAAGGGATTTGATAACGCTAGACCACGTGGGCGCTGCAACGCGATGGGTTTCGTCCACGGCACAAGTGCCGAACATGCTCAAGTCTTTCGCTGTGTATCCCCTGGACAGCAAAGTTTGCAACATTGCCACTACAATGTCTGCGTCCGTCTCGAAAGCGTCTTCTCTAATGACCCCTGCTGTGATTCCCATGTGCTCTTCTATGCGCTCAATCCATTGATTAAGCAGTCTTGACGTGTGGACAATGACTAAGGTAGAGCGCTCAAGCCTGGCAATGGTATGCAACGCCATGACCGTTTTGCCAGCGCCACAGGGTGCACATAAGATACCGCCATTATGAGGGGAGTCTATAAGGTGCTTATAAAAGGTGTCCGTGATTTCAACTTGGTTAGGTCGGAGGGTGCTCTTGAAAGGGAACTTGACGTGTCGCCCCCGCGTTCTACAGTCTTTTACACTTCCTGCCGCGCTACCAGCAGCACGGTAGAAGTAAGCTCTCGGAATGCCCACCACCAGTTTTTCTGGCACGTATAGCTTCAGAGTTTCTACTCGTTCTGAAGCACCATAACCAGATTGGTATTTTAGTTTCAGGTCGGAGGCGTCTATAGAATAGTCTGGAAGATCGTTGCGAGGTATCCAAACCATCGAGTCTAGTCGTCCTGGCACATCATGTCCTTGTCTCTTGTGTCCCGTGCTCCTTAGTATTATAGCAAGAGAGCGCGTTTTGGGCACGTGTTTTCTAGGTATTTTCTGTAATGGATTGGTGCTATGCTGTTACTGCTGGTATGACTAGTTGATGTGCCTCTTCAAGTTTTGGATGTTTTAGGGAGCCCGTTGTCGTCATACTTCTCGCTCCAGCATTCCTTGCAGTACTCCTGCTCGTCCGACCCCAACAGAGGAGTGGGGACTTCGTCGCCGCATCCATGACATTCTGGCATTCTAATTTGGCCCGTTGCCAGTTGTTTGAACCGGGCTTTTACACGCACTTCTAACTCTCCAGTTTTTGCGGCTATGGTTTCAGTCATCTCCGTATGGAGATCTTTGCACCGTTTGCTGCATAGTAGTTTGCGCGTCGATATATCGCTCCACTTCCTCCAGTCGCTTGGAAGCGGCACGGAAGTGGGATTGTGGTTTTCTACTGTAACGGTTTTGCCACACAAATCACATTCCAGCTTTATCAAACGCGTCCACATTGTTCCCTCCTTTACTTTACTATCGTTGTGACTATTACAGCTGCCACGCCAATTACTATACTAGCGCTAATCAGCATGGCCAGCAACGCCAGTGGGCAGCCGAAAAGGGCCAATGCGCCTCGGGCTAACGCCGGTCCTGAGCCAGCGCCCCCATCATCTTCCATTACGAATTTTATGAAATTGATAGCGTTGGGCGGCCACAGCCAGGACAACCACACCTTAGTAAGATACCACACGGCTACAGACGCCCCCTCTCGATGGCCTGGCGTACGTGTGCACGCAGGTGGTGACAGAAATTGCGCGCCTCTGCAGTTAGTCTGTCGCACTTTTCGTGCTCACCGTCTCTGTCCAACTCATTCCAGTGCTGGGCCAGAGGCCCTTCTACCTCAAACATCTTTTTGGTGAACACGATCACCTGGTCAGCAATGAATAACTTTTCTCCTAGCGTCAGCATTGCCCGTCGTCTCCTTGGTCACAGATCGAACATCACGCATTCGCGTTTGGCTGACAAAGCCTTATCGCGCCACGCCTTTACTTTGTCGGACAGCCACACGTCGGTCAGGAAATTGTCAAATTCTAAGCCGTCTTCCCACCCCGGTTCGTCTTCGCAGAATGAGCACGGATAGTACTTACCATCAACGTTGATGTAGGCACTAAACATGCCGAACGATTCGCACCGCTCCGAACACTGGATGAGCTGCTGCTTCTGATGTGCCTTCAACGCTTTGGAGGCAATCACGGATTCTTCAAATTTGGGCGCACCGCACGAATCGAAACCAAACCTGATATCCCTCTCCAAGCAGTAGTTGATGACCTTATCGTAGTCTGCCTGCGACGGTTGGTGGAACCTGCCAGCAGCCCGCCCCTTCGGTTTCAGACAGAGGAATACCACTGCTCTAAGTTTCGCAAGCCTTTGGTCGTGGCAAATGTCTTCCAGAACTTCCTCCACGAAAGGCACGGTCTCCTTACATATGAGCAAGTGGATGTTCGTCTGGTCGATATGGCGGCTAAGCATCTCCACCGCGTTGTAACACACGTTCTTGTCGGATTCGTAGGCACTGACAGCGACCGCGCCAACAAGGGGCACTACCTGGTGCGCAAAGTCTTCGTCGAGACCTACGCCTGACAGGGTGAAATTGGGAACGATGCCCAGATCCCTACAATGCTTCAGGATAGGAATAAAGTCTGGGTTAGCCTTCAATCCTGTTATGCCAAAGGCGATCTGCGTCACCGTCTTGGGCATACCTTGCATGACGCGCTTGAAGGTCTCCAGCGACATGTGCCTGCCGGGCTCACTCGTGTTGCCCTTGTAACAAAAACGGCAATTGTTGGGGCAGTCATTGACGCTAATCTCTATGTCAAGCAACTCTGGTCCGGGGCCGTAGTCTGGATCGTCATCGTGAGTTTTCCCCCACCTGGCCATATATCCAGTGATTTTGTTGAACCCCATGTTGTAGTTTTCGGACCTAATCACCTTGGCGTATTCGGAATCTGCAATGGTGACGTCACCAAATCCCTCTACAGTAATCACCTGACGATTCATTAATTGCCTCCTTTTCTGTTTTGCTCTGGTAATATCGTAGCAAGAGATTTGGTTAGCGCAAGGATTAATCGCCAATACTCTTGGAAAAAAACCCGTCTGGGGCGACTATTTTGAGGATTTCTTCGTAGGCATTCTTCAGCTCGTACTCACACTCAGGTTCTTGCGCCCGTCTTGGTAGGTCCATGCCTTCAGGCTGAATCTTGGGTGGAGGGCAAGGGAAACTGATGTCCTCGCGGCAATATTCCAAGCACATGCTGGAGTAACTGCCACCGTGATCTGAAAGGATCGTGAATACCCTAGCGGGCCGCCCAAAGACTTTGGTCTCCCTAAATCCATAGTTTAACATTGGATGGTACTCTTCTGGTATGTGCTTTAGGACCCCTTGATGAGCGTCTTCCGTCACAATCAGAATGAAAGAGCTGGTGCTGCTGTTGCTGACAAAACCTGATCTAATCTTCACTTTTGGATCCTCTCGTCTGTATGTGGCCTACGCTGCATCTGAGTGTCTTCGGGGACGTCTTCGCGACCTCTTTCCAGATCTTGGTTCTTATGGGCTTGTCGATGTCGGAATTGGCCAGGGCTCTGGTGAGGCTTATTTTACGCCCAGCCGGTTTGGAGAAATGGTCTGAAGAGGAACATTGAGCGAACCCGGTCCATGCCACTTCTCTAGTATTGTCAAATAGGGTGCACATTATCTTCCGCGCGCCCTCTCTATATATCTGGCCAACGGCATGCATGGCAGTTATGAGATCCAACTTATCTTTTGGGCGGTCATCGAGATATGTCCACCAGATGGTGAACTCTCTGTTGATGCCCTCCAGAATAATGTTCACGGCTAGTCTCCTTCCTACTTAACTACTTCCACGGTGTGTTTTGGTAAATCCACTTCACGCAGCTTCTCGTGCATTTTCTTGTGAGATACGAAGGCGTCGCACATCTCTGAAGCTACTTCTCGCGCCGTCTGCCCGGTTTTCAGGAGGAGGTATCTGGCCATAGTATGGATGTCGATGTTCTTTATGGCGCATATAGGGCATACATCTGCGGGGGCGGCATAAAGCATCTCATCACGATAATCCCCAATTTTAGGAATATTGGCCATTGTTGGATCTTCCAGGAAATCCTGAATTTCTTCTAACGTCTCGGTGGCCCCTGCAAGGTTCTCAATGTAGACACAGTCAGAGCGGTACTTATCCAGGCTTTCGAAATCATCATCTTTTATGGCCTTTTCAATACCGGCTTTCAGGTCGACCATGTATTTTTTGAACCTGTCTGATATGAGCCCGTGCTCGTAGCAAATAGAGTGGCCATTTTCACATAGGAATATCTGCGCTTCAGCACAATCCATGTCCCACCCAGAAGCATTGTGGCCGCACACATCACATGTAAAGGATGAACTGCTGGAATTTGAAACGAAACCATAGCGTACTTTCATAAAAATCTCCTTGGCTCAGGATAAAGAATCTTGAACATCCTTGTAAGTTTTGTATTGCCCTCGAATTGCTGCAGTGATGGTCTTCTTGTCCGTGTTGTGCTTCTTCATGAGATAGTTGAGTAGAATGCGGTCATGGAATTCCGTCATTTGGCATAGTGGGCACTGGGACGACGGGACGTGGCCGTCGCCATTTTCACTTTCTGGGCGCCCCCTTGCCATCTTATTTTTTATGTGGTTGATCTCCCTGGTAAGAGACTGCACCAAATGGTATAGATCATTTTCAACCGCTTCGGCAACCTTCTCTTTCAGTCGCTGAAGTTCTTTTCGCTGCTCTTCTATCCAGTCGTTTAAATCCACTCCAACCAAATGCTCTTTACAGAACAGGTGGGCCTTATCTTCACAGTAGACCATGTCTTCAGGGTCTGCGTAGCTCACTTCTGAATGACCGCAAACTTCGCACACGAAACTTGAACTACTGGAATTTGATACAAAACCATGCCGGATCTTCATTTTTACCTCCTTTATCTAGCCTTCAATGAACTTCATGAAAGACTCATAGTCAGAAAATCTTTCTTGGATCTCTCCAAGGATGATATCCAGGTGAGTGTTTTGAATTTTGGTTAGGTACCGGAATAGCAGAACATTCGGTAGGCGCTCCATCTGGCATATGGGGCACCACTGTGGCGTCACCGTGTTTGGATCGCGCGGGCTATTCACGTCCTGCTTTATGTCAGACGCGGTCTTGGCCAGCCGCGCCAGCAAGTCATACTCTTCTTGTTCAAGTGCAAGTGTAATATCATCTCCTATTCTTTTAAGCGCGTGTTCGCGCTCAGCTAGCCACCCTGCGAAATCTTGTTCTGCAAGATGTTCTTCGCATATGGTATGGTGGCAGCCAACACAATAGACCATCTCTGTGCCGTCTAGGCCTTCATTATACGAGACGCGCGCTACACCGCAGAGATCACACGTGTACGACGAGCTGCTCGAATTGCTAACAAATCCGTGGCGGGTCTTCATTAGATTATCTCTCCTAGAATGCCCCACTCCAAGATCACACTGCCGCATCGGTTTTGAAGATTCAAGATGTCTGTAAAGAAAAACCTGGCAAATTCTTCTTTCTCTTTACCGATGCGGGCGCCGCTCATCAACATCTCGCCACACCAATTCCTGTCCAGGTAGGTCTCCCGACCAACTCCCCAATCCACGTTGGGAGTTACCAAATCATAGTCGTCGGGTCCGTACTCTTGATTGAAGATGCTTAAACGCTCGCCCAGGTCTTCTAGGATTTCCCACAAATCATCTGCGCCTTTGATTTGCAGATACGGGCCGACATAAATATTATGACTTAGCCCCATCTATTGCCTCCCTTCTTTTAATGAGCCACTCTTCAGTCATAATCGAAATCCTAAATGGCGCAACCGTTTTGCTTTTGATTTCTTTCCTGATGCCTGTTATTGTTTTTCCAAGAGGGTAGATCGCGTCACGTATTGCTGCTATAAGATCTTCTTCATCGGGTTCGGGATCTACAAAAACGGTTGCGCTGGCCACTTCTGCCCACTTGTCGTAACGATACGCTTGTTGTTTATACCCACATCTATTGGTCAGCATATCTTCAACGACACGGTGACAACAATCAAAATGCTCATTCTCGAAGCACATGAAGGCTATTTCTGGTACGCCGATGGCGCGCAGGAACCATTTGAAACTGAAATTATCCATGATGGTAGCGCCAGCAATATGGGAATCCGTCTCATCAATAATCCAAGCGTCATCAGCGTAGCGAAGATCGTGCCACTCTCTAAGCTGCTTCTGACTTATAGGTGTTTCTGAGGCGCGGTCGTGCTCTAAGTCATCTGGATAGACAATACCAAAACCCCAAGGGTCGGTTGGCGAGATGTCTTTGAGGAGAATGCCGTGCTCTCTGATGGCTTTAAGATGCATGTAGGACAGATATATCTTCTGCGCTATAAAGCTGGAAGAACTGGAATTACTCACAAAACCATTCCTGACTTTCATGTACAATCCTCCGCTGCCTTTTTCTCTGCGGCCAGCCACTCATCTTCGTCTTCAATTATGATTTTCTTGGCTCCCATACCAAACATGACCGGGACAACCAATGACAGGTCCTTGGCTTCGGCCCCGCGAAGTATCATGACTTCGTGAGGGAGATCCTCATAACTGGGATGACTGTATGATCGTACACGGTAGCGCACTATCTCATGTCTCCCCGTTCATGGTTGACAATATAAAGCTTTTCGTTCTTTATCCAGGGAATAGCCCACCCAGCCATGGGCTGATTGCACTCCGCGAAATCACGCTCACATCTGAAGAAACCTTGATATGTCAGGCCAACTTCTTTGAACAGCCTCGTGTCGCGTTCGGCGCACTCCCTTTCCCAATCGTCTTTCGAATCCGTTTCGTGTTTCTCCAGATCACGGATTCGTTTCGCGAAGAAGTCTGACAGCTCCCAGGCCAAACTCCGAAGTGGGGAATGCTCCTCAACTCCAAACATTTCTAGTATTTCTTTTTTGTTTGGAGGTTTGCCATTGAAACCTACAGTGAAGCTGGTGCTGCTGGAATTGGATACGAACCCGTCTCTGGTCTTCATGTCTATCTCCTAGTAATCTTTCTCGTCATAGAACGGTTTGAATTTGGCGATCTTGGTCACGTACCGTCTGTAATTTTGGAAGCACGTGCGCATTTCATCGAAGCACATCTGGAATTCTGGGTGCTTTTTGTAGAAATCCCCCTCCCACATCATGAATAATTTATTTATATCAATACACGCGTTCTCCGTGCTGAACTCGCCAGAAAACACACGTGCCCACTCACCAAGGACTTTACGCCAGGAGACCAAGGCATTCAGGAACTTAGATTCATGTCCTGAGAATTGTTCCATAGCTTTTTTGTGATCATTGGGATGGACGATGAGCACGAAGCTGGAACTGCTGGAGTTGGACACAAAACCGTTTCGTATCTTCATTTTTCATCCTTAGTGTTCGTTTATTCTGTAGCTGGGCACGTTCCTGAAGACGTCCCCATGTTCGAGCACAGTTCCGTTTGAAGTATCATCGTGGTAACGAAACTGGAAGAACTTGGTGCCTTCGCCAGCTTTCTCGAACATCTCTTTGGCCAATTCTGTGGCGCGCTCTATCTTCTTATTGTAGTATTTCTCGCGGGCCTTTTCTTGTTCTTTGAGATCTGTGATGCTCCACCATTTGTGCCCGTCTAGTTCTGGCATGTAGTCCTGTGAAATCATCGCAATGATCTCTTCACGAGTCAGAGGACCTTCTTGCTCTTGCAAGTCTTGCCAGACAATATCAGCTGCCCTTTCGGTGGTGATGCCGTAGTCGTAGGCTCCCAAGGCTTCTAGGTCACCCCAGAGCATTTCTTTCAACTCTTCTTTGGTTTCTGGGACGGGGTTAAACCCCACCACAAAACTTGAGCTGCTAGAATTAGATACAAATCCGTTACGTATTTTCATCTTTGTTCCTCTTCTCTGTGGATTTGAACACGAGCTTACTGTACATGTCTTTCAGGTTCTGCTGTTCCCTGGCGCAGTAATCCTCTAAAGTCATGTAGTCCACTACAGACTTAGTGGTCACTTCTTTCACGAAGAAGATGTTGTCCGCGTTCTTCTTCAGGCAGTCGTCGCATATAACAAACTGCAGCAGTTTTCTGGTGTACTTGCCGATGTTCAGTTCTTCAAACACGTTGGAGCCGAACGACCCGCTTGTGTAGCACACTACGCCGTCCAGCACTGGAACGAGCCCGCGCCTAGTGTTGGGCAAAGTGGCTAACTCCATGTTTTTGCTACAGACTATACATTTGAGTGACATATTTTACCGTATCTTCTGCTGCTCACAAGCCATCAGATCTTCAATAAGCGGCGGCAACATGCGTTCTGCGTCGTCCATAGCCTGCTCCACTGTCGCTTCGTAATTCTCAGCGGCAGCAAGTATTTCTTTCTCGTCGGACGGCATGACGGGATTCTTGGCCAACTCAGCCGCACACTGGGCTCCATAAGCATCTAGATGCATCGCCTTCAGGGTTTTGGCTTGGTCTTCGGTGATCGGAATATATTGTTTGTGGAATCCGAGCCGCAGCAGGACTTCATGACCGATTACTTTATCGTCGTCGATGACAGGATGAACTGCCCATCTACAGACAGGTCGCTTAAACGGGGTCAGATCATCCATCTCTACATCGTTTAGATTCATCATCACTCCTCTCCCTCGTACATCAGCCGTTTTGCTTCTCGATCTTCCCAATCCAGACGATCCAGTTCCGGCGCGAGCCATCTCTCGGCATTCCCCAGGGCTTCCTCGGCTGTCTCGGCGTTGCCGGTCTGTGGAAGAGCCTGATCGCCTTCTTTGCAGCCACAGAGCCACCACGCCCGCTTTCCACCGACATGCGACAGTTCGAGACGCAGGTTGTTTGTCGGCGTTATGCAGAGTGCTTCAGCGAGTTTATTCAGGCGGTGATTCATCGGCTGACCCCTTGCGCTTCCTACACCAGCCGCACAAAGCGTAGACTTCTTCTTTAGGCGAAGACCATGTAGGCACTACCCAGGGGGTGCTCGCGACTACGCGACGGCAATCAGCGCATCGGATCACCAACCGCTTACCCAGGTCGAACTCTCGACGGATCTCCCTATTCTTGTCGCTCAGTCTCATTTCAGATTCCTCGCGTCCAGTAGATCGATGCACTCTAGGACTAGTCCCTTAGTTCGGGTGTGATCGGCCTCGGCCCAAGCCATCTCTTCACGCGCTCTACAGCATCCAGTTCTTGCTGACACATACCACGATGGTCCATTCCACCTTCACCATCGGGCTCGTAGCCCGCCGCGCTACTTAGCGTCTCGGCAGCATCAATCACCAAGCGAATCGCACGGCGCAGAGAATCGTTGTCTGTTTCAGGCTCCATCGCGGCACGTGCTCTACACGCCCAACATTTGCCGCCAGGAATGTGTAGGGAGCATTCGTAGGTGATTTCGCCCGGATGCGCAGCATGGCATCCGCCGTCTTTCATATGTGCAATCATTGCACGAAGGCGTTGGTTCTCGCGGTAGAGGCTGAGAGGATTTGGTTCCGGCTCGCTGACTTGATGAGGTTCGCTCATGACTTCTCCATCCTGCGCTTCTCGATAGCAGTCTCCCACCTACGACGCGCTCGGCTCACATCCAGATCGTCTGACCTTACGAGGATATGCCACTGACCGTCCGCTGGATCGAGGCTGACATCCACCACGACCATGTTGATGTCATCAGCGGCGGACGCCTTATCGAAAATGCCGTAGTAGTCAACGGATGTATCGTGCAAGATGCTCATCTCCAATCCCACCTGATCTCTAGTCTGCCGTTATCCCATCCCCACCACATCACGGCCAGCCATCCAACGGCAACGAATACTCGCGGAGCCACCTGTCTGCTGAACTGGAGCCTCATGGCCTATCCTGCTCTTGCGCCCACAAACCTTGACCGAATACCTGCCGCCGGTGGTTGCAGTTCACACGATCCGTGCACCTGAACATGGTTTGGGATCTGAAATACTCCATCTGGTTGCGGTTCCTGTTCGCTCTATACATTATAACAGGACTACACGTTTTGCTAGTCTTTTTTCGTTATTACCCTATCTTTTTATTGGCCTTGATTTTGTTTTTTGCGTTGGATTTGGTTTTGATCTTTTTGGGGGCCTTCCACTCCCCTGCGGCTTGCTGCGCCACGTTACGGGCAGCATTGACGTCTGCATTTTCTTTATGCCCACATTTCTGGCAACAAAACTCTTGGGCATTATTGACGTCCCTGTTAGCCTTAAGTATGCATCCGCATTGCGCGCATCTCTGTGATGTGTACCCAGCGTCTACCTGAATAACTTGTATACCTGCGCGAGTAGCTGCATTGATAATGGCCATATGCATCAGATATGGGCGCCACATTAGCACTTTCTTCTCAACGTATCCCCTGTCATTGGCGGACTTCTCCTGGGCTTGTTTAACAGGAGATTTTCTGAATTTCTCGATGGCTATGATGCCGCATCCCAAATTCTTGCACATCTTGACCACCTTAGCGGCATATTGTTGGCACTTGGTGTTACAGTATCTGGCCGCCGCGTTCTGTATTTGCATCATTTTTTTGTTGCGCCGTTTGAACCCCCGACCACCATTACCAGGAACCCACTTTCTGCCCTTGCTGGAGCGGCCGCACTCCCTAATTTTATTTTTGAAATACCCTTTCTTTCTAAGCATTTCTCGCTTGCTCCCTATGAACTTAACTCCCCAACCGTGGCCAACGGCACACACGACCGGGTTAGTGATTCCGATGTCTACTCCAAGGATTTTGTTTTTTGTGGACGGCTCTGCTTTGTCCTCATACACAGATATGAGGGCGCACCATTTTTTCTTCTTTTTGTCCCAGATTATTTTGAGGCCACCTTGTGCGCTGGCGTTATCTAGCAGCTTTTTGAACCTTGCCCACCAATAATCGTTGTGGGCTATCTTCTTACCGTTTTTGTTCTTGGTTGGAGGGAATATGGGGATACACGCTGAGCATTTACTAGTGCCTTTCCTCCCGGCGTCTTTAGCTGCGTCTCTGCTCCACAAAGGCACTCGTATGGCGTCGACTTTCTTGACGGTACCGTCCATAGTTACATAATCCATCTTCTCTACACGCCACAGCGCTCGTGCAAAACTTACAGGGCTGGGGTACTTCCATGATGGTAGAGATTGGTCGCCCATGTTGACCTGCTTTTCCTTGGTTTTGTTGTAACACTGCGAGACAAAATTTATTGTAGTCGTTATAAATCCTGTTGGGACGCCTTGATCTTTGAGATGTGACGCTAAAGGATCGTCATTATCGTTCAGCACATCTCTATAGGCTTGGGACTGCGCGTTTACTCCAGATTCACCTTTCTTGGATTTTAGATAATTAGTCTTTTTGGTGAAGTAAATGCTAGTCATTGCTTTGTTGTGCACACGATGGGAGAGGTTGCGCAGTATGGCCAGACGTTCCCGTATGAGTTCAAACTCGTCAGACTGCTGTAGTAGGCGCTTTGCGGACGTCGTGCTTTTGGCGGCCCACTCCTGCCTCTTATCTTTATTAAGTGTAGGCAGACCCAAATCAGCACGTAAAACAGCTAGTATTCTCTTGCTTTTATCCATTAGAAACTCCTTTCCATCTGCTAGATGAGTCTAGCAGCGTAAACTTTTTCAGCGTTGGTAAACAGCGTTAATCCCGGCAGCACTGAAAGATTCATTTAGCAGCTGAAACGAAGAAGAAAGCGGGGCAGGCAGACGATGAGTAGCCACCTGCAGCACTGAAAGATTCATTTAGCAGCTGAAACAGTGAACGCCACGGCCAGAGTCTACTCCAGGAAGAATCCCCTGCAGCACTGAAAGATTCATTTAGCAGCTGAAACAGCCACCTGGAAAATACTTTGATTCGAGGAACGGCCTGCAGCACTAAAAGATTCATTTAGCAGCTGAAACTCTCCTGTCATACGCGTCTAAGATTGGTGTTTTAACCTGCAGCACTGAAAGATTCATTTAGCAGCTGAAACTAGAGAATGGCTAAGAAGAAGGAAATACCAGGGATTCCTGCAGCACTGAAAGATTCATTTAGCAGCTGAAACGCCTAGAGATCGTAGAGAGCTTGCTGTGGCAAGCCACCTGCAGCACTGAAAGATTCATTTAGCAGCTGAAACGAAGGCAACTGGCAGTAGATTAGGCGACAGGTTCGACAGACCTGCAGCACTGAAAGATTCATTTAGCAGCTGAAACTGCGTGGCGGGAAGCGTCTGGCATCATCCAGGCGGCTCTCCTGCAGCACTGAAAGATTCATTTAGCAGCTGAAACAAGAAGCATGCTGATAGGCCGCTGGACCGAAAGGTTAGCACCTGCAGCACTGAAAGATTCATTTAGCAGCTGAAACTGGCCGAGTGGGAGACGGATGCAGGTGTCCAGCACCCTGCAGCACTGAAAGATTCATTTAGCAGCTGAAACGCCAAGGTGGCCAAGCAGCAGGCCAAGGAGCAGGCCCTGCAGCACTGAAAGATTCATTTAGCAGCTGAAACTTGGCCACGCCGATAAATCCTGAGTAGAGTTCTGGTCCCTGCAGCACTGAAAGATTCATTTAGCAGCTGAAACCAATCCCCATACCTGCCTTGGTTGGTCTTCTAATACCTGCAGCACTGAAAGATTCATTTAGCAGCTGAAACCCTGTTTTGGTTGCGAAGGGCCGCAAGGCCCCATTCCTGCAGCACTGAAAGATTCATTTAGCAGCTGAAACTGCTGACGTCGAACGTGGGTGGGCGATGAGGGTGAGACCTGCAGCACTGAAAGATTCATTTAGCAGCTGAAACGGCGTCAATGTATGCGGAGAAGGTATCTGCTTCGAACCCTGCAGCACTGAAAGATTCATTTAGCAGCTGAAACACAGGCCTGACATGGGCGCGCCAGTGCTCCTGGGGACCTGCAGCACTGAAAGATTCATTTAGCAGCTGAAACGAAATGCCCATAAAACATAAAGGCAAGTATAACCTATGTACCTGCAGCACTGAAAGATTCATTTAGCAGCTGAAACTCCGCTGCAATGTCGGGGTGCCTCTCTTTGAGAGCCTGCCTGCAGCACTGAAAGATTCATTTAGCAGCTGAAACGTAAGGTCTCCGCCGTATCGAAGCATCACGTAGGTGGTCCTGCAGCACTGAAAGATTCATTTAGCAGCTGAAACCCCCACGTCGTATTTTCAATACTGTCATGGGTTTATGGTAGTGTTTTCGAGCGTGTATGTGTATGTGCTGCTATTGTTAGGGCACCTACACTATCTATGTGTATGATCCGTGTAGTAACTACTTGTGATTGTTTGAGTTATATTGCTGCGAGTGAACCCACGTATTTCAGCACGATGTAGCCGCTCGACTAGTGCTCCCTAGTAATGGATGCGGGCTCCAAGTCTTACCAGGGCCTGCTCACTTCATGGCACCACCGAATGATCTTAGGCCAGTGCCATGAAGCCCGCTCGCTTCGGGGAGGCGTCATGGGAAATGCCGATGCAATTCCCCTCCTCCCCCTTTGGGTTGGCAGGATACCCAATAGCCAATTGTCAAGCAGCAAGGGACAGTTGAAATCTTAGTTTCTTCTGGCCCTAATTCATTGTAGCAGGACTACACGTTTTGCTAGTCTTTTTTTCGTTTTTTTATCAGCTTTTTGCTTCGCCCAGTATCCGCGAGGAGGCTTCTCTATCTCATACTTTTTGCACCATTTAGAGACGGCCTTGTCGCTGACGCCGAACATTTTGGCCACGTCTGTGGTCGGCATTTCCCATACCAGTTCACGTAGTCGTGCCTTTGTGGGTCGCTCCGCTTTCCTCTGTGACTTCTGGCTACATTCTGGGGAGCAGCGCTTGACGGTGGGTTTGGAGGGGTAGAAAGCACGGCCACACTGAATACAGATTCTGGTGCCCGTTTCGTCTCTGAACATGCCACGGCTACAGTCAGCGCACTTGACACGCCACAGGCCATTGTTGTTCCACATCTTCCAGTGGGCTTTTTCCTTCTTTTTAATGAGGCGGTCTATGCTGATGGAAATAGGGCCTTCAGCGAAGCAATCATCGCATATCAGTTGATATATTTTTCTACCTAGAACTGCCTCTATCTTCAGGCCCATATCTTATCCACGGTTTTGTTTGCGCTCATAAAAACAGTCTAGTATAGAAGTGAAACCCAACAGCACGTGGAGCGTTGGCGTGTGTATATCACACACTCCAGATAGGCTCTTTATGATGGGACCGTCCCATTCTCTAAATACCCAACGGTAGAAGTCTAGCACTGTCTCTGGGTTGCCTACGCGCTCCAGTATCTTCTTGGCTGTTATTACCTCTTTGTGGGACAGTGTGTAATTATAAGGCACTCTAGCATTAAGTAACCTGGAGTACTCTACTACTGTATCCTTTAAAGCGTCATCTCGTTTTAGTAAATTTGAGGTGCGCCTCGGCAGCAGTTTGCCGTTGATGGTCACATCATTTGGCTTCGGCGTTGAGGTACAAAACATGGCAAGCGTTACAAGTGGTTTATCTTTATTGCTATCTGGAGACGCTTTTGGTAGGTCACCGTGGAATTTAGCATGGCAGTCTCTACACAACACTGTCAGATCACAATCCTCTTCGTGACCCAGGTTGGCATACGTCCGGTGGTGCACGTTGAGATCTTTAAAACTACAACACAATTGACATTTCCATTTGGCGCGCGCCAACGCAGCCTTTCTGGTCTCCTTCCAATGGTCGCTGGCTAAATACCTCTTGTAATCATCTTTGGTCATGCCAATGTTCCTTATTAATGTAGCGCCCTATAATTTTATAGTAACGCTGTTTTTAGTTAGCGCCAGTTAATACATGTCAGTCTTTAGTCTTAACCACTTTGCCATCTGACGTAGACCAGCGGTACCCTTTGACCTTTCCTGTTGCTGCGGCGTGTACTCTGTCAATATCTGGCTCTACCCCAATATCGTCTGAGTACGTGTACCACCCGAATTCCACGGCGTCTGCTACGCCTGGCCATTCGCCAGTCCACTTCAACCTGACGACTTCATGGCTAGGATCGCATCTACAGGATATGCGTTGGCCGCTGCACATACTGCACAGCTCGACATCACAACCATCTTCGTGTAGTTCGCCAGGGTACGCGCAGCAGTCGTAACATTTGTCCCTTTTGTGGTCCTCTCTATCAAATGGACGTTTACTTATTTTCGAAATCAAAATCTCTAGATCCGATACGGTTACGACTGCTTCTGTAGGAGACGTGAGTGTAGAAGACTCCATATCGCAGCGCTCCCAACGCGCCACGTGGTTCTCCAGTGAAAAATAATTGATGATTTGTGAATTGTCTATTTGTTGCCTCGAAATGGCTTTTCCGTCGGGCGTTATCCAAATCACCAGGTGCTGCCCGTATACTTCATAACGGGAGCAATTCAAAGCGTCTAAATCTATATCCATATAAACTCCGTTTCTAGCGTCGTTTTCACTCTAATGAAGACGCTCAGTGAGCGTCGCCCCAACTCGGCCCAATGCCGCAGTTACTGGCGAGCGGGACATGCTTCAGCTTCACACAATTGTTCATCTCATAGACGACCATCTCCTTCATCTCTTTGGCGATTTCGATGGGAACTTCCATAATCATTTCGTCGTGCACCATGGAGATGAACTTGCACTGTGCGTATCGTGGATCTTCTTTAGCGCGAGCATCACGCTCTCTGGCAACGTTGCGCAGGGCTAACATAACAATGTCTGCTGCGCTGCCTTGGACACTTGCATTCGTGAGCTCACGGAAGGCCGCGCCTTTACTACGCCAGTCGCTTTTGTCCACGTGGAAAATGCGGCGCTTACGCCCAAGGAGCGTTTTGATCCACCCTCTGTCAATGCAGCGCTCATTCACCCAGTTATGGTAGCGCTTCACATTCCTGTAGGTGTTGAAGAAAGAGCGGAGCATGTGCTTGGACTGTGCCTCGGAGATGATCCTGGTCCCGCCAGTGAACTTGAAGACCTGGGCAATCAGGGCCTTCCAACCCATTCCATAGATAGCGCCGAAATTCAAGGGCTTGGCGTCCTGTCTAGAGATCTTGGCGTCTTCAGAAGTCCTGGTGTGAACGTCAACGTGACGGCATCGCGGCTCTTCCGGGTCCTTAGCGTAAGACGCCTTCCACGTCGCGCAGTCGCATTTGCCGTTGCGTTTATAGATCTCTATGAGGACAGGGTCCATGGAAACCTCTGCCATAAGCCTCATTTCGAGTTGGGAAAAGTCCGAGCTGAGGATATAGAAACCCTCTTCAGCAATCACAGCACGTCGCAACGAAAACTCTTTAGAGGCACGGGGAAGGTTCTGCATATTGGGATTTCTTGAACAGTTGTGAACGCACAACTCCCCGGCAATGAAATTGTGTGTGTCCTCAACCTCCATATCGTAGACATCCACAGTCCCAGGCAATCTTTCAACCTTTACGACAGTGTGGTTATAGGGATTCACGAAGCCGAAATATTCTTGTAATTCCTTGAATTTGTAGTAATTCTTACCGACGTATCTCTGCGCCAGCTTAGTGGGTAAACTTCTGGCGTGAGCGACCTTTTTGGAGTGCATGGACTGGTGATCGAATACAGGCATTGCTTTTAGGTTATCTAACTTGTTATTGCTCCGATTCTCATCTTCGTGATGAACGTATGTTCCCCATGGGATACCGCCATGAATTTTCTCGTATACCCAACGATGCTCTCTTTGTATTTCACCTTCGTTTGTGGCCCACATCCTTTGGTAGCCGTCTTTGTCTTTGGATCTGTGTAGAGCCAGTATGGAATCACCTGGCACCAGATTTTTGGCTTGGACATAGATCCCCGTTGTCAATCTGACTTCGTGGTCTTCTGTCAAATCCACGTAACCTGTGTGCTTACGTCCTTGCCCTCTCCAATGAACACGCACTACAGGTTTATTTCCTGTTTTTCCAACCCACTTCACCTTCTTAAGTGTCAGTTGAAGATTATCATCATAGGTGTAGGCCAGGTCCCCTGCTTTGACGTCTTCAATAGGAATCCCTTTTGGGAACGCGTTAGCGTCTCTAAGAACCTCCACAGGGGTACCTTTAGCTACGCACCATCGTCCTGTCTCGGTACCGATCGTATTGAAGGAGCAATGGATGCGGCCGTCCCCGGTCTTGGTGTACTTATCCAGGTAGGGGCGGCAGTATGTGCTGATACGTTTGGTGATCTTTCTGTACTTCAAGATCAGCCTGGGGAACTCCGCTTCAGGAATTTTCAGGAGGGCCAATCTCTGCAGGACGGCTTCATTCGTTTTCCAGTAGCGAATACCAGCTTTACCGATGGGTTTTCCTTTGGACGTGCAGCTTGTTGGGAGGCCCAGACCCGGTTCGCCCGTTACTGCGTCCCCAAACATGATGGCACCAATCTGCTTGGGAGAATTGATATTGAACTCTTTGTCGGCCATGTTGAAGAGATCCTCTTCGATCTTCTTCAACTGCCCCGTAGCTTTGATCACGTAGTCATTGATGTAGGCCACGTCCATCAAGATGCCGTTCATTTCCATTTCGGCCGCGATCTTGACGCACGGCATCTCGAAAGCCCAGAACGGCTTCTCCATTCCCTCTTCGGCCAAACGCGGCTCGAAGACCTCCTTCCATAGTCTGAGCGTGTAGATGGCGTCATCACGACCATAATCAAAGAACTCCTGTGAATACGGGTTGTCCCACACTTCCGTGATTTTAGTCTGTAGAATTCCAAGCTCACGCGCCGTGGTGGCCTTTAGTCCGTGTGGGAAGTTCTCGTCGCACAGGAACGAGGCGATCATGGGGTCAACCAGCTCGTTGTCTATCTGTAAGTCGTTGAATGTCAAGATCTTATAGTCAAATTTGCAACTCCAGGCAACCCCACGCTTGTCCTTGTCTAAGAAGATATCTTTGAAGATCCTCTTGAACTCCAGGAAGGGCGCGTACTTCTTGTTTGTCTTGGGGTCTACACCGAACGGGATGTACCAGGCGTTGTGCTTCGTGGCTAGGGATATACCTACTATCTGCGTCTTGAATGGGTCCAAGTGTTCCAGCTTCCCGGCGCCCTCTCCAGGGGCGAAACATTCAATATCAAACGAGAACTCGTCTGCTTTACTGACTTGGTGAGCAATATCCTCCATATTGGGATATAACAGCTTCATTTCCTATTCTCCTATGTTTTTTCATGCGGTTTATCATCTCCGCTTATGGAATTTGCGGTGCACGGGGGCGCCTATTTTGCGGATCGGCTTTGGCTTTTCGATAGGCTTCTCCTCCTTATTCTTCTTGGTGTCTGCGATTTGCTTCTTCATCTTAGTGTTGAGTGCCTTCAACTTTGCAAGGGAGTCATCCAGATCGTCGTCGGTGAATATATCATCGCTGTAAGGATCATCAGGTAAAGCCTTCGGGGGCATCCCCCACAACATGCCAAAATTGAGGTTTTTCTCTTTTTTCTTTGTTTTTTTGGGTGGCGACGCCTTGTCCATCTCGTCAAGAATCTTATCGATGAACACAACGTCATCAAACTTTTTGTGCTTCTTCTTTGGTTTCTTCTTTTTAGGTTTTTTAGGTTTGTTGTCGAGCAGAGGAGGCATCAACTCCTTACATTTCTTGTAATCCCTAATTTTCAAGATTACGCGCCCATACCCAGGAATACTACGAAACGCCAGTCCATACCGGTAGGGCCACTTTAGGTAGTCAGGATCTTTTATGGAGCATGAAGTGACCCTGTAAAATTCGCTCACCTTGAGTTCATAACGTAGCCTTCTACTGAGGCGGACCCCTTTTGGTAGGTTTATATTAGGTTTGTTATAGCATAGAGTTACATGGGCTACAAACCCTACGACATCTTCTTCGTGGGATTCCATATAGATGTCACCAGGCTCGTAGTCAAACGTCCCCCAAACGTTAATCACCCCGCCTTTGGATTCGCTTCTCATTGTTCCAGTTGTCTGATTATTTCCAGTTTGGCAGTCAACTCCACTATACCATCAGGGACTCCACGATTCAAGCGTAAATGCCTAATGGCTCCACAATGTACAAAGTGCTTCATTGGGCCTGCCGACCGCCCCCGTTGCATTCCCCGGAGGATACGACGTAGACTTTCAGGTGGCCGTGCCGCCTTATGGCCGCCGTGAGGTTGGGCCACTCGGACCGAAGGTCTTGAATGGAGATATCCCAATAATCGTCGTTCCAGGAGATAAAACCATCGATAAAATCATCGAGAATCTTCTTGTCCGTCACGTCCGAAGCGTACTTCTCTGCTTCCGCACGTGTGGCGAAAGGCTTCCCGTCTTCCGTGGTAAAGAATGTCTTCGTCTCTTTTCGTATTTCCATTGAGTCGCCTACCGTATCTCGTCGTCGGTCATTGAATGTCACACTCCTCCACCTACGACGTGGCCTCCCATTTTTACCTCCTGTCAACGTCATTGCGTTCCATAGACTCTTCTACAGCCAGGACGACTTCATCCAACAAGTACTCCCTGCCGTCTACGAGGGTCAACCAAGTCTCACCACTCACGTCATCCAGCCATATGTGCGCCTCGGGCGCCTGTTTTGGGTCTCCCAATAAAGAGAGCGCTAGAAAAGCCATGGAGAGTACAGCCAAAGTGGCCCAGAACAATGTGGCGTTGCTGGTATTGTTTCGCGTCATGAAATCACCTTATCCACTCGCTTCTGCGGTATCTTTCTCCTCCTTTTCTTTGCCATTACTGTCCTCCTTGTTTGTTTTTGTTGATGGTGATGTCACCGTCGTCTAAACCATCATCGTTCAATTCTGCGCGTGCGCCACCACAATTTAGAATCCTCTTTACTTTTGGTGGATAACAGACTAAGGATGCTCGCTACCCCAGCCCCAACCAGCGAACCACTTTTCGGCCTCTGCCAATCGGTCTTCTTCGTCCCTGAAATCGTTGGCGGCGTAACACTTGTAACACACAGCAGGGTGCGAACCGTCGGAGAACAGCATGGTAGCGTGCAGCTTGCATAGGGGGCACACACGCTTATTCATCTCCAGTATGTCATCAATGCTGGCCCCCTCAGCCCAACACAGCCTGCAGTTAGGGCATCTAAAATACTCCAACACTGGGGCGCCACTGACAACGCCAACGTAGAAAGATTCTTCCTTCTCAGTCACCACGTTGGCCATTTTACCGCACGCTGGGCAGTCTCTTCCTGTTTTACCCGTCATAGGTCTGTGTCTCCACAACAACACTCCGACGTCCCTTGTAGAGCACTTTTCCATTTGTGAACAAGGGCTTCATAGGACTCATCTGTTGTGGCTGCTTCATCTTTCCTCCTTACGTCATGGGCCAGTTAGGGACCTCAATCATGTGAACGTGATTGAGATGCGCAATCACGTAGGGTTTGGGCGCGGGCTCGTTGAACGTGGCCTCGTAGTACACGGTATGCAGATGGCTGAGGAAGAGCTTGGACACCCAACGCATTGCCCTAGCGTCCAGGTGGCCGTCTGGCAGCTTGCCTTCAGCGTACGCGGCTTTCTGTTTGTGGCTGGGCTTCTTCTTCAGTACTTCTGCCGCAGCCTCAGCGAAGTCGCCGTTTTCGTTGCGCATCTTCAGATTGGTCTTGTACTCTTTGTAGAGGCGCCCATAGAAACACTTCTCGTTGCCACTGAACTTTTTCTGGACGTCAGCGAATTTCCACAGCAAGGTTTTTAATCTACTGTTCCAGGGACGCCTTGCGGTCGCCTTGACTAGATTCTCCACGTTGAGCTGTCTAGGTTTACCGGTCTTGGACGTGGTGGCGTCTTTGATGAGCGTCTTGACGTTGCGCCCGAAGAACGCGGCCACAGCAGCGATCTCCTCTTCGGAGATCGCAGACTTATTTCCGATCTTATCTTTCTTTCTGCGCTCTCTGAGAATGTTCTTCAGGATCTTCTCGGTCTCTGCAGACCCAGTCCATATAACCGTGGGGTCATATCCTGAGAGGCGCCACAGGCTACCCGCCGTGGGAGCGCGGTTGATATCGATGTGGGCGAAAATGCCTGCAGTTAGGACGGGTCCAACGCCGAACAGGGATTTGGCCCACCTGGTTACGACGAACTGATTGGTGTACACGTCCATGACGTGCTTCACCAGGTTCTCTAAAGCCTTGAACTCTGCCGCCAACCATGCCACCAGGAAATGAGGTTCGTCGTCATCGCCTGCGGCTCGCGCCTGGTTGGCGGCACGCTTGCGGTCTTCTTGCTGTTGGTAGTAAATGTCCACCAAATATCTGGCGTTCTCAGGGGTGAGGGATTCCGCTTCTCTATCCAGGTCTGCCTTAAGCCTGCGCACAAACGCGCGGTGTTCCTTGTCCGTCATTGCCTCAGCCATGAATTTCCTCCTTACTCTAGATTATTTTTGGTTCGATTCCAGTGTATCATGACTTTTGGTTAGCGCAAGCATAAGGGTTATTTTTATTTGCTTCTCCTTTTTCTAAAAACTCTCTTCACTGGGGCACCAGGCTTAAGGGTAGTCTTCTTGGGCGCTGACTCAGCAGGTTGTTTGGGTGTGGCCTCTTTGGGAGGATCTGGGTGATCTTGGGTAGCAGGCTGTATTGGTATAGTCGAGCACGCACGCCCTGGCAAGATCCAATTCTTCAATCGCTTTCAGAGCCTCTTCTCTATTCATCTTTAACCTGCTCGTATTTTTCTAGTATTTCTTTTGCCGGGCCTTCGTAGCTTTCGAAAATGGGACGACATCTATTGATGAGATCCCTGCACGCCAACGCCATAATGTAACGTATTTGGGGGTGCGCCGCCTTGCTCAACCGCATCCTGAATATATGAGTCCATTCACGGAGGTTTGCCGTGGTCACAATCTCTGTTTTGAGGCACGTCGGCAAAACGCTCCTGGCAATCTGCGCTGGTTGCCCAGCATCCAGCATCTTGAAATAAGCGTCCTGCGCGTCCACCATAGCGTCAAGCCAAATGGAATATGATCTGGGCTCAAGAGGTGTAGGATGAGACGGTGCTATTACTGAAATCTCTTTACCGAACCTCTCTTTACTGTAGCGACAGAACCTCGTCGACTCCTGAGTATAAGAAGCCAATCTATGTCTCACGATCTCATGTGAGACTCCCCGGTCGCAGATGAACCTGAAGGCTGCGGAAGCGTGCTCAATAACAGATAGATGGCCGCGCTTCATGATCATCCTCACGAACATCTCTGCACTGCCAGGGGCGATCTTCCATTCAGATTTGTACGCCGTGCGGCCCGCTCTTTCTATTACTTCAAGAGGGTTGGGGGTGATCCAATCCAGCTTTGCGCTAGGCTTCACTATCTTCATGGGTCGCGGCCTCTCTTATTTCGATCTCATGATTCAAATACCAGAGGGCCTTCTTGAGATCCTCGATAGGCTTCCCTTTCTTGTCGGCCCTGGCGATGTATTTGACAGCGTTCCCCAATGAAAAATTAAGTCTCCAGGCATCTATGACTTTGATGGCCTCGTAGACATTTTCCTTTCCACCGTAGTGGCTGGGGTGGTCCACCTGTTCTGGCAAACTTATATCTGTTGGTTGGGTTGGCAAAGGAAGACCTTCTCTTGGAACGTCTGGCATTCCGCATTTAAGAGTGTGCTTGGTTTCTTTGCTTTCTGGCATACCATATATGGGTGATACATCAGGCCTCTCGAAATCTCCTGGCATCCTATGCTCTCCTTAGTTGATTAATGAGATCATACGCATGTAACAGAACGCGCTCGAAGTCATTGATAGGTGCTGTGTCGTAAGCTATGGTCCACTTACCTGCGATATTGCCGCACCACCTAACCCCGTTTGGGACTCGCAGGCTTTTGATGACTGGGAAAGTCTCTGCGAGTCCCACGTATGGATGATTGTCTGGTAAAGAAACATAACAAACAAAATGGCCGCCTACCTCTTGCCCACCCTGAATGACTTCGCAGGCATACCCATAGTAAACGAATTTGGCGTAGTCGCTATCACCCCTCGTACTCATTATAGGGCACCTAAAATTATGAGTAGAGGCAGGACGATCCTACATGTGCCCTGCCTCTACTAAGCGTGCTAAGTTCTAGTCGTAGTTGGTGTCGGAGGCTTCTTCTTCGTCGTACTTGCTGGAAGCCAGTTGACTGTACTCTTCCTTCAGATCGTCCCAGTGCTTGGGCTTGAAGAGCTTGCTGTAGTCGTAGGGTTCAACGATATCGGGATCGATCCCAATCTCTTGGGCAATAGCGTCCATGGCCATCTCGAATCCGTCGTCGCCTTGCTCAGCCCACTTCTGGATTTTCTTGGGGTCAACGAGATGTTCGTCGAACTCAGGAGTTCCGGTGTTGGCCGAGTCCGCATCAGGACGATAGAGAGTAACCTTTGCTCCGGTCAAGACACCTTTTTTCTCAACGATCCTCTTGATCAGCTTGAGAGTGTTCGTCTTGGCAACGAGCAGCATCTTTTTGTTCTCAATCTTTTTGCCCTTGTTGCGGCCCTTTTTGATGATGTGGGGGGTGGTAACGATGACAGTGTAGACACCTACGAAGCTGCGGTTCATGGTTTTCACGCGCCGCATTTTAGGAGAACAGAGAAAACAAACGTTCTTTCCGTCCTGTTTTCCAGGGACGCACGTCTCGTAGTTGCCCCAATTCCCATCAATCTTCATCTGGTGCTGGTAAAACATGAACGGCTCGCGCGGCGAGAATAGCCCATCTCCATCTAAGAAGACAACCTCTTTTTCGGCCCCGGCTTCAAGCCAGACCCGCCAAGGCATACCGTCTTCTTCCTCTGGGATATCCTCATATCCTTCGCCAACCATCCAATCGTCATCGGAAATTGTGTGAGTGCGAGCGGAGTCTTTCTTTTTTCTTCTTGGTGCCATTATGGCCTCCTTTTTCCTTTGCTCCTAGTGGCCTCTCTGGGCCGTTCAGACTGATAGTCCGAGCCTATCTTACTGCATTCTCTGTATGGTATCCAGGGGCTATTCTCCTTTTCTGAATTTTCTTTTGATAGAACCATCAAAACGCCTCGGCATCTTAGGTTTAGACTTATCTAACGGAGGCTTTTCTGCAGTTTCCTGCATCTTGTTTTGAAGGGCGGACTCTACGATCTTTTGAACCTCCTTTTTAGTGTACATAGTGTCATCGTTGCCAAGTAATATAACCCCAGAAAACCCCTGCTCTATCTTCGCGGCGTCTTTGGTTTTGGGGGGCGGCGATTCAGCATCCAACCAAGGTATAACGCGGTGGGGATATATAGTCCAAATACCTTTCTTGTATTGCCTATACCTCAGTTCGCTGTCCACAAATACTGCGGTGTCTTCGTGTTGTTTCAATGTGAGAAGATCATACTTGCTCGCCACTCTGTGCCCAGGCACGTCTGGAATCTTGTTTTCATGGGGCCTGATGACTTCCTCGTCTGGCGGTGATACTGCTTCCCATCCTCCCATGCCGTTGTATTGGTATGCCTTGGATTGGTCTTCAACCACTACCACTTTATGGCCACGAACAGGCGTGTGCCTCAGATCTCCTATAGAGGGCACCACTGGGTGGTAACTAACAGCTATAGGAGTGCTCCACTCATAGTGACGCAGATCTTGTGGTGGTGTCCATACTAACCACCATACCTCCCATTTGGCCTCGTACTCATATACAGATCCAGTGGAAATCACGGATACTCTAGCGCTGTTAGCGGCTGTCCTGTATTTTAGATCTGCAGGCAACGTTGACATAGGCAAGGACTTATCTACGGGATAGATTGTTAGCAATTGTGCAGTGCCAAATCCACTTATTATTTTACGCCAATAAATACCGTAGCCTTTGTAGATCGTGCCAGTTGGTAGGCGTCTAAGAGCCCCTAATGTTGGGCACATCCTCGCTAGGGATAGCACAGAATCTACTGCAATGATGTCTTGATATTCGCTTGGCGTAGCCACCGTCAACTCTCCGATACCAGTCTACGCTAGTCTTCGTACCGCGCCATATCTATTCCAAAAATTAGGTATTCCTTGACTTTTCGTTCTTTACATAGATCAGAAGATTTATATTTTGCGTGTTGCACCGCGTGCTTATAGACGTTTCCGTAGAACCTCTCCATGCAGATGACAAGGTCATCGATTGGGATTATGCCGTCCTCACTGTAGCTAACTAAGATAGCGGGGGCTGTGCACGCCCGAAACAGATTCAGAAAAGCTTCCTCTACGCCCCTCTTTGTAGAGAACTTCGACTTCAGCCTGTACGGAAGCATTTTGGTAGTATTAACCAAAGACTCCCTGAATGCTTCTGGTTCGCATAATGGAAGCCTGGCGATGATTTCAGGTATATGATAGTAAGACGAGTACTGTCTGGTGTTGTATGGGCTGTCAACGTAGACGATATCAGCGTCAACACCCGCTACTAAATTGATGGCGTCTGTGTTGGCGGCGAAACCTGCTGGGCCACTGATCTCCAGCACGGGTTTGATCTCTGCGATTTCTTTTACCCGTGGAGGCGTTTTGAGGCACGCTGCGTAGACTCCTGTGGTGTTGGCGGCATGATCTAGCGTTTCGATGATTTCGCTGATCAGGACGGCGTATTCGGTCCAGGAGAGTCTTCCAGTCCGAAATTGTCGTCGGAGAAAGCTAAGAACCCCATCCGCCCACCGGGCCACACGGTCACTGAAGTAATTGAGTCTGTCTTCTCCGTCAGCACCAAAGGTTTTCGAGATGATTCCCTGTTGCCCTGGAATTCCCAGGAGAAACTTTCTGGCAGACCCGATTCCATCGAACTCCTCCACTCCTTCGAATGATGGAGGAGATGATAAACTAAGCAGGGCAATTTGTCGAAGATAACTGAAGAACAACAAGTCGTTACCTATTACCGTGGCGCCCAAGCTCCGCATGTCGGAGCCCACCGCGCCCGTCCCTGCGAAAGCGTCCACAAACACGAGGCCGTCTACCTGTAGCCCACGCTTATGTAGCACGTCGTGAATGGCAGGCAGGACGGTTTTCTTGGACCCGATAAACCTCATTATTTAGCCTTGTGGATCATAACCCACCCGCATCCAGGTGCGGTGAAGGTAACTATGGCACCGTTGTCCGTGTCTGCTCTGATATCATGATCTGCTACGAACTCTGTAGCCTCAACAAGTGCAGACACTAGACCTGCCATCGTATGGTCAAATGTCATAGATGGCATTGGTTCGTCTTCCGTGCCAAACGATACCACGATTTTAGTGGGGGCATTTTCAATCACGGCGTCTACGGAATCAGATTTGATCAGATCCCTTGCCCATAATTCTATGTTGTCCAACAAAGATTTTTTCTGCTGTTCGGCGTCATCTTTGTGTAGAGTGTTTATAGTGCCATCTTTATCTATATACATGTTGAAGAGGGACAGCCTTCCAAGTTCTCTAATCTTTTTAAGAATATCCTGTTCTACGAAGTCGGATTGCCTGCTCATATCAGCTCCTCTGCTGTGCACTCTTCAATTACGGAAAGACTAAACCTGTCAAGAATTTTGTGGTGGTCTCTGTCCATAATCGCCACGTCGCACTGGGTAGATTTTATCTCTTTGGCAATAACCTTGACGGCCAGCATGAAATTAGTCTTTGGCTTGCAGGAAAAGAAATCCACATAGGCTTCACCTGTTTCTGGCCACGTTGATATCCTGATGTGGCTCTCTGCAGTTATGAGGACTGCCGTGACTCCTTGGGGCGCGAATCTATGGCTTACGCTGCCCAAACTGGTCAGGCCGCATTTATCGGCCACGGTCTTGAGAATGCGCTCCAACCTGGCGGGCGTGTCTATGATGATCTGGTTGCAGTTCTTATATTTAACTACCAGGTGCTTTTTCATGGTCTTCCTCTATGGATGGATGCATATAGAAATCGCTGCACGCAGTAATGTCTGCGTCCATTTCCCTCTTTAGGATCTTGCAGAACCACTGCATCCCGTGACCGATTTCACGCTTGATGATGAGGCAGTGGGCGCATTGGCTACAAACAGGGGCAGGCATTAAAGGCTCCTTCTATTTGCTTGGAAAAGGCGTCCAGAAAATAAGCCTATCGTCTTGATCCACGCGCACCTCGGGGTCATGTATGACAACTTCGTCTTCTTTTATTTCGTAGTTATCTGGGTCCACAATCATTCCATTGTAGATTAGGAGGCCAATGGATTGCACCTTTTCCACGTCCTTCCAAATCTGCCCCCTACCATCGCACCTTTTACAAGAAGGCCCGTCAAAATAATCTTTGCCTCTACCATGACACCAGGAGCACATGATTTTAATGAACACTCTTGGGTCTCCTGCTATTAAATAACTCGTGAAGGCCACCACCCAAATCGCACTCGATATTGGCCTCGCTGTTGTCAGGAAACCAGTTTTCATCGTTATCTTGGTGGTATTCTTTGTCCGCTGGGTGCGGATCTGGAGCCACTATGAATTTGGGGATATCCATGCAAGAACCGTCTAGCATCGCCAGGATAGAGAAGGCCAGGCCTTCCATCCGTTCACGGGTAGATCTAGTCTTTTCAACGTTGCTGTAGCCTTCGGAATTCCAGTACCCTATAAGATGCCATATATGGTCCAGCACTCTATTTAGGACCTCCTCTTCTGTGTACTGTCTGCTCATTTACGCTCTCCTTGAATTAACACATGAGAACCAAATCGAGGACTCTGATCAAGCGAGATCTTAGTGATAGGCGCCTCTATGTAGTCGTCGTCTTCTTCTGCCAATATACGCACCTTGTAGTCAGGACCATCATCAACCTGCAGACTCTGCAGTTCCTTTATCATCTCCGACAGTTTCATCGTCCCTGCTCTCCTTTGTGACTAGGTCTTCAATGGAGACGCCGATGTCGTAGCCTGCGAGGTACACCAAACCTCTTACCTTCTGTAGCGTCTCCAAGTCTCCATACACGCCTTTGTTTAGTATCTCCTTCTCGTAGTCCAGCAGCCTGTTCAGAAAAGCAATCAGACCCAACTTCTTATAGCTCCTAATGCAGCAGTCTCCATAACCAGACGTTCTCATCGGTCTGTCTGTGCTGCCGCAGAACACACATCTACATGTTTCTCTAGTCATGTCCTGCCCTTCCTCGGTAATGTTCTGGTGTGTCTTTGCCCAGTCAGGATACACCTGTGCTTTGGCGGCCTTTTGCAGAGACTCTGGCAACGACGCAAATTCTCTTGAGGCCCCGTCAACAGAGACCCAAAAGGCTGATTGGTGGTGGTCGCACTTGCCCCAAGGATGAACCTCTCTACCCTTACGCCACTCATCCCATGCATCGTAAGCTGCGTACCAGGCCTCTTCGCCTTCAGTGTCCATGTCAACGTATTCTTCATAAGAGCGCATGGCCATGCTCATACATTTTGGTCGTGGGGGCGCCTTGAACGCGCAGTAATATTTTGTGGCCGCGTCGTAGTCATAGTAAATGAAGACATAGCCGCAGTTGTGGCACCCTCGACATTGTTTGTATGACTTGTGAGATCTAGAGGTATCTACACGAGTTCGTGATGGGTTAAACATACATGTCCCCGTTCTTATCAACTACGTAGACTTTCAGCCCGTTCTCTTTTGCACGACAGATCATATGCACTGTGCCACGTGATTCCCCATCCCAAACGGCCACGAGCGCGTCAGCGTAATCAGCCATCTGCCATTGAGAAAGTCTTCTAGTTCTTTTATTCTGTCCGTCATAGCAAATTACCCTCTGACCTATAAATGTAGTAAGCTCGTTGTTCAACAATATAAGTCCACACCTTTTGCAGACAGGCCACTTGAAGTGTTTAAGAGGAAGAGTGATCCACCTATGCGGCTTTTTCTTTTTCATGTAATCACGCTACTGAGAAACCGTTGAACCTCGTGCACTGGGTCTTCCTCTCCAAGTATTCTCACAGCCTCTACCGTAGAGCGCATAACGGGTCCGTCAGGTCTATGTTTCTCTGGTAGCCTGGTAAGCTCTTCCTCAGTTAGAGTCTTCTCAACCACCCTCCTTACCAGGAATATTCCCCATTTAAATTCTAGGGGACGGAGATCGTGCCAGGAGACACCCTTTTCCGCGAGCATATTGATCTGACCCTGACAGTCCTTGCGAAACATCTCTTTGTGCGAGAAGTGAGCCCTACAGAGCATAGACACACTGTTGCGTTTAGCGTCGAAAAACCTCCACAGAACGGCGTTCATAGCTTCAGCCCTGTTAGGCACTGTCCAGACCCTGCAGTCAAAAGAGGGTAACCTGGGTGTCGAACTCAAGGCCGCGTGCCTCTGTATACACTCGTGGAAAAAGACAGCAGTCTCAGAGGCTAAGACTGAGTTTATCTTGTAGACCTTACCTCCAAACGGAAGCTTACCTGGAGCAAACACCAGTGAGATTTCGTCAGACTGTACGTACGCTACAAGAGGCTTGTGGTTACGCACCAGATGGCTGGCAGTGTTAACCATCGATCTCGCAAAGTAAAAGTCAAACGGTCTATCCATACCCCTTGTGAACGTATGAAAGGCTCTGCCGTCTATTCGCACCACGGAGTAAACACCTGGACCTATTCTCTCAGCCGTGTATTCTCTCTCGTAGGCTTTCATTCTGTCACCAAGCTTATCAGACATGTTTTTTCCTCTGGTTTCCCTGGTAGTCTAAACCGCTGGGTTCTCTACTCTTGATGTAAGACTTAGTCTCAGGAAGGTCGCTTCGTCTGGTCTCAGTCCTGCATTTCAAACACATCTGAGAGACGGTAACGTCGATGACCACCAGGAGTACGTATAGGCTCCAACGTGCCATCAGCGTCCCACTGGCGTAAGGTGCTTATCCCTACACCGAGCATCTCTGCGGCTTCTGAGATTGGTAGCAAGCGGTCGTCACTCACTTGGTTCCCCAAAAGGACTTAACAATCTGTTCAAAAAAGAAATCAAGTTCCTGACTCCTTATAAGCATCAAGACAATAAAAAACTGCTATCTTTCTAGTCCGATAACCTAATGAAGGTTGTGACTCCCTGGAGTGCCTCCACACTTCTCGGCCCCACGATATGGTTTTGTACACTGACCCAACAACCTTACCCTCTAACAAAATGTCATAACGCTGCTGACCTGTTTTCTTAAGCTTGTGCTTGTCCATTGTCACTCCCAAACCTTGATCGAATACCTGCCGCCAAGAGTCGTATCACTAGTTATATCGACCAAAATCAGGATTATACGAACAAGTTTTCATAATATTTTCCGGTCCTCCCCTTCTCCGTCCTCATCAATTATGATTCGGACACGCTCCAGTGCCTCGTCAACGTCTTCCGCGTCCTCCGCCATTAGCGAGGCGAACACGGCGGGCGTAAGGCAGTTTCGCGCTGCTGTTAGGAGGGTTTCCGAGTTGTACTCATCAAGTATTTCATCGATTCTCATTGTTTTTTTCCTTTCCTCACACACCAACGCAACCGCCCCGCAGGCGACGGTTCTCACCTTTCATCAAGGTCATTGTCCTTTATATACTCCGCTAGTCCATTAGGTTGAAGTCTGTCACTACGTTCCTTCCATATCCGCTATTGGGCATTCCTGTTAGTAATCAGTGTAACAGAGGGGAGAGTTAGCGCAACAAAATTCTATTTACTGTAGGACGTCAAGTACCGTTTGCCAATCAAAGAAAATGAACCAAATCGTCGAAAGTAGAATGGCGCTCAAGATCCGGCCCCACCACCTGGTCATGGTAGTCTTCGCAGAGTTGCCAAGGTCGCGCCTAGATGCACGTAGTATGGCTAGGCTGACGCCCAGCAGCAATAATGACAATTGCTTCATAGTCGCGGCTGATGGGACTTCGTACATATCGTAGTCGTCATCGTCAACGGTTGTGGTAGTGCTGCTCAGTGTTAGACCTCGACCTGGATTGATGTGTCCGTTAGCGGCATCTGTGGTGTTGGATGGCCATTACATGTTGCCATCCATTGGAAGACCGTTCACTTCCCCGCAAGGAAGCGAAGGCTGGCCTGCTACTTTAACCCACATACCCCTACTGAATACATGGAAGCTGTCGTCTTCTATAACATAAGCAGCGCTGCCATCTCCGGTCGTTAGTTCATCAAGATCTTCTATGGTGTTAACAGGGGGTAACCACGTCAAGCCTGGAATACTCCCTAGATAACCATAGTCATAGTTAGTATGTACGTAAGAGGGTTGTCCAGGATTAGTGCCTCCGTATTGCCAAGCACCTTCGCTTGAAAAGCTACCCATTTTTCTTCCTCTTAGTTATTTTTGATAGGCACTTACGACTGTTGGCGACGAAAGTACCTATGCCGTGTGGCTTTTTCCTGGAGACCGCGTTCTGCAGTCCCAACATCCATGATAACGCCTCTGCATAGATCACGCCCTCAGAATCGAAAGTATTCAATGGTTTTTCGTGCTCGTACTTGGCGATGTGTTCAAACCAGCTTAGCGCCCTGCTGGCCCCTTCGATATCATCGGCTTTCAACCTGGAGATCATGGTCTCGGTGAGCGCGTAAAGGGTATTCCGGCACTCTTTGTTCATTTCATCCAATCGCCACTCTCCTCGTCAGCTTTATCCAAAAGATCTTCCACTATGTTGGGGTCATCGATGTTACCTGGGTCCATTCCGTGCGGCAGTTTCACAATCCTAGCGTGAGGTAGCGCTTCTTTGGCGCTGCTGGCGCCGCGCCTTCCTGCCAGGTCGTCGTCCCACATGAGGTAAATGATGCCCTCAAAAGAACGGAGCTTCCGCAGTTGCCGACGCTTGAGAGTAGACCCGAAAATAGCAACTGCGGAAAACCCCATCTGATCCAGTTTCATTGCGTCGAATTCGCCCTCAACTACGATCACATACTCATCGGTTTTACTGAAGAACTGCTCCCCGAAAAACCATCGTTGGAGATCAAATCTGAGCAAAGGCCTGTAAAGTTTCTTGGCGATCTTACGATACCGTATGCCAACCAATTCTTTCTTCCTGCTGTAAATAGGAAGAATGATTCGGCCCTCATCTCGGTCCCATCTGAGATCCCACCGCTGGTAGGTTTCCTCTGTAATCCCACGTTCTCTAAGATACCTGGGATACTTTGAAGAAAACTGCCCCAATTCCTCTTTGCTGTAAACCATGTAACCCTGTTTTCGTGACTGGTGTTTAGAGTGGTTTACAACGCTGTGCTTCTTTGCCTCCAGCTCTTCTTCTGTTTCGTGGACGAACCAAAGTAGATCTCCGTATGTGTAGCCTTCGAGATGGTGTAGAAGTGCGATCATATCTTGAAGTGTGCCCTGATGCATGCACGACGCTGACCAACACCTGAATAGGGACCGCCCATTAGGGTTCACTTTTATTGTTACAGATGGCGAGTTATCTACGCCGCCGCTGTGAAAATAGTCCCCGTAGTTTATGGAGTTGGGATCTTCATCTTTGAATTTGGCGAACGGGCAAGTTATAGGGATGTTGTTGCTGCCAAAATTACCTTTGTGCTTACACCCCAACTCGTCTATCACATAAAGAAGATCCTCATATTTCATATTAACTGCAGTCCACGTCTTCAGTGTCGAAATCGGTGGAAGACCCGCCCCCGGTCGGCAAGTAAAGTGGGCCTATATAATCAAAATCCATCTGTTCCAGATCCCACTCAGTTCTGAAGGCTAAATCTCCTGGGTCGTTCCGGTTCTTGATCAGGCTGATGTGGAGTTCTTTGGATTTAAAGGTCTGGTCATCTCCGTAGATACTGATGCCCAGGTCGCAATCTTGGAAGATCGCATAGGAGAACCCGGCTCCTTCTGCTCCTCCAGCCTTGTGTTTATGTTTCTTGGCTTTGATTGCCACTTGTCGGTTGTACTGCGTGGTGGCCACGATGGGTACGCTCTTGCGAAGGGCGAGCTGTTTGATCTGCCAGGACACGTCAGAGACGCGCTCTTCCCTCTTTCGCTCACGCGCCCCCCAAGTGGTCAGCTTATAGAACGAGTCTATTAGAACCACGTGCGGCTGCACACGCGACATCAGAACTTCAATGTCGGTAACGGTTCTGGCGCAACCAGCGTCAGCAATGTAGAGCCGGTCGTGGCCCTCGGTTTTCAGCGACAGTAGGTAGTTTTTGTATTTCTGCCTGCCGGAGACGTCGTCCAGCATGCCGCGCTTCAAGTTATGGAATGGGAGGCCTGTCATGATAGCGTCAATGCGGCGCTCCATCTCTACACGAGTCATTTCCATGGTGATAAGCAGCACCACGACTTTACTGTCTTCACCCTCGGGAAACCCAGGAACGAACTGACCATACAAACATTTTGCTATCAACGACAGCAGCCACGATTTTCCCATCCCCGTGCTGCCGATTATGATTATCAAGTTGCCATCCTGGATTCCCTGGGTCTTCTGATTCATGACGTCCCAAGGGAATTTGTAGCCTATGATCCCGCCCTTCATCTTCTCAGCGCGCTTGTAGTCTTGCCACCGTTCCTCTGCCGTCTCGGAGAAGTCGGCCATGCTGACTTCCCCTGTGGTTGAGGACTGCATTTTCAGTATCTTCTCGTACAGCTCCTTCACGCACTCCACAGCTTCTTCGCCGTCGGATTTGATGAGGGCTTTGCCGACCTTGCCCTTCCATGAATCTATTTCTAGACAGACAGCGCGGTTCCGCAGCAAGTCAATGTAGTAATCCACGGTGTCCAGCTCATCGAAGAAAGCGTCCATGGTCCCATCTTCGAGGGATAACTGGCCGTGAATGGTGTCGAGTGTAGGAAGATCTCCGAATTTGGCGTAGTGCCCTTTCATATACTCGAAAATCTTGCGCCCGCGTTTTCGTAAAAATGACGGTTTAATGTCGTCATTTACCAGGAACTCTACTGCTTTCTCTTGCAAGATGGCACAGCAGAGCTCGATGTCCTTGTCATCTGTTGCCATGAATATAATGTCCTTGTTCTGTTTCGATAAAACTATTTAGGCATCCACGTCTCGTCACACGGCAGGACTTCTCCCCAATGCTCTGCAGCTGCGGGTAAGTCCCCCAAATATGTGTTACTCTCCATTTCAGAGAAATCGTTTACTGCTAACAGTACTGTCTTGTTGTTAGTCAGGAATTCCATGGTAGCAGAAGATAAAAATTTGGCTTCAAACTCGCTGAGCGTCTTGGGGTTCACATCATAAAACACCAAAAAATCCAGTCTATGGATATCGACAAGTGAGTCCAAGCTAAGGATTTCGTCTTTAAGTTTGCGGCCGTTCAAACAGTAACCCAGGAATCGGGCTCGCCTGAAATTTTTGGTGATTATGAATGCGATAGCGTCCCGGCCGCTATCAATTGGGCCGTCTATTACGGTCAGTCTTCCTGGGAGCACGTCCCCTTGAGCACCAGCAACCGCTGACTCTATAAAAGATACGTAACGCTCGAAGGGGACGTCTTCTTTTTCTAGCTTCACAAACCTCAAGGGTATACCGAGATCAAACATGGCCGACTCGTCTACATCGCTAAGGTCGCTTTTGGCTTTGGGGACTATCACCAGACGTTCCTGTTTATCTGGCAGCGCCGACTCTTCGAAACCAGATACGTCAATGTTTGACACATCTCGCACTCTACGTTTCCGCTTATTGGGTGGCCGGACTTTCGTATTTTTGAAATCCAGCGGCTTTATTTTCCTTTTTCGCTTAGCCATTTTTATGGGCCTCCCGTTTTTTGGCAGCGTGCTTTTTCAACCGCTCCTCCGTCCGCTTCATCATAATGTCCATGATTCTGGACATCTTCTTGCTCTTCTTCTTTCCCCCCACCTGATCGTAGAACAGGTCCAGCAAACTCATCCTAAAGCCTATCAGCACAGGCAGTGACGGGCGTTTGATCTTGGCAATCGGACTAATATTTTGAGGTATGGTCCTCTTCCATTCCTTGAAGATCCATCGGTAGAAGGCTTTGGTCATCTCTACGTCGTCGTCCATAAGTTCAAGGAAGCGCTTGGCGGAATTCCAATCCTTGCCCTGCAGATAGAACGGCTTGCCAGGGAACGTCTTCTGCATGAGTTGAGCAAAATGAATGGCGGTCTGTCGGAGGCCAGAGTCTTTTTTCATCTTCTTGGGCAGGAACCTCTCGGGGTTGCCTTGCTTATTTTTCTTCGATAGTTTTCTTTTCTGGGGTTTTCTTTCCGGGGCAGGAGGATTTATGCCGCTAACCTGTTGCATGATTGGGCTCCCAGTTACAGTGTAAGTCAACCATTCCTGTTTCGCTGCAACTTTTTTCAATAGATTCACTAAATCTGAACAACCCTCACAAATACCTAACAGCGCGAAATTCCCCCCAGCAGAGGGCCGTTGTCGTTGGACGCCGCCCCAGCGGCAAACAGCCCCGTCGGAGCTCGGGCATTCTGCCTGTTTGTGAATGGAGAGGGCCGTGCCCTCTGAAATCGTATTTTCGGGTTTGACATCTTCGGCTGACCCTTTTTCAAAGTTGGGAGAAACGACAGAGGGGGGCCGAGGAGTTTTCATCGTCTCTGTGTTTGTCGGGGTCATCTTGATCGGGACGTTATGAGATGGTGATGGGTTTAGTTTAGTCTTAGAGATATCGTCTTCATTTGAATTAGGATGATTTGAAGAATGGTTTTCTTTAACATCATCCTTATTACTTAAAGCTCTAGGTGACGGATTTGTCACCTTGAGTAGAAGTGACAAAGGCGGCTCATCAAGGCCGCTCGCTTCGCTTTTCCTCTTGTCAATATGGTACTTAGGGTCGCCTGGGAAGGTATTGGCCCGTTTGTTAGGGCTTCCTTTGGCTATCGGCCATGGATGGGAGCCCCTCAAATCGTGCTCTACAGTACCAGATCGGTACATGTATTCGTAGTCTTCTTTCAGTCCGCTTTCCAGGCTGGTAAATGCGTACCAATTACATTTATTTCGTCTCTTTATCTTGGTCAAGATTCCGGCCTCAATAAGTTCCTTTATCGCCCTGATCACTTTTCGCTCACTCCACTTCAGGAGCTGCGCCAGGTGTTTTTGGGCGACTTCGATGACGGCGTCGAACTTGGAAGTCATGAGGGAGGAAAGCGTTACGACCATATGTTTTGCGTTCTGGCTCAGGTTTTCATCGAACCACAGGTTCATAGGAACTGTGATAAAGCCAGCGGTAATAAACATTTGCTTCGTCAAAGCACGGATCGGCGGTACAGGCATAACGATCTCCATCGTGTTGGAGTTCCATTAGACAGATGACTTTGCTGTCAGGGGTGCAGGCAGCTGGGTTGGTTGTTTTTTGCATATTACCGTCCTTGCTGTCTAGTCATGCCCATTCCTCCAGCCGACAGCCCACTGGAGGACACGATCTATCCATTTTATATTGAGATGCCTGTAGGCACCACTTAAAAATAGGATTGCTTGTAAGTGTAGGTACAGACTGTCCTCAACCGCTTGACTAGAGCGTATAGACAGTCTTTGGACTAGTAGTATGCGTAATGGCACGTTGCGTGCCTGTGGGATGGGCAGGACACCCATCACTTGTCATTCTACCCGTATGTTTTGCCTGCGCAACCGTGATTTCTCATTATTTTGAAAGGCTTTTCGGAACTAATTGTCGCAAGTACACTTACGAAAAAGGAATTTGTCACAGAAATGTAAAATGGTGGGGTCTTGTCCTTTGACTTCCTCTTGATAATATCTAGAATGATTATGGGGCCGGTCCTACCACACTTTCCTGTTCGAGCTTCGCGCTCCTTCCGGCCCCCTTTCTATTCTTGTCTTACTCTCCTATCTACGCTATATTGATCGCAACGGGGCACCTTTTAGGAGGGCAGTATGTTCACGGTTATCACCACGATGGAAACCAAACTTGTAGAGCCCAGCTCCATAACCACAAAGAAGGATGGCATTACCGCGTCCATTGAAAATATCACTATCAAGAAAAAGATCAGCAGCGAAGACGAGCTTGCCGCGTCCGGCGGCACCACGACAGTGGACATCACTGGATTTGCTCCCATCAAAGGTATTGCCATCAAATCTTCGTCTCCCCTGACCATCCAGCTGGTTGGTGGCGCCAATCCCGGCATGAACAACGTCACGGACATCCACATGAGAGGTGAATTCACCAGCCTCATTCTCACCAACAATGGAACCGAGGCGGCCACAGTTGAGTGGCTCGTGTATGGGGATCCGTCGTAAGCCGTGCTGTTATGGCACTCCGTAGGTCTCGTCGCAGAGAACGTTCGCATCGACAAAATACGGATGGCCGCCGACCTGGCTTCTCTAATCATCAAAACTTCCATGAGGAAAGGTATTCCTTATTCTCATGGTACCGAAAGCAACCTCATTCAGTACGGGGTTCGCAAATCAACGCTATTTTGGGCGTCGTCAAACGCCTGGGCCACGGCTGTAAGTTGGATGGCGCGCGGTTCCCGAGTGAGGGCTTCACGGGGAGGCTTCGTTAAACCGCATAGGATAACGCAAGTTTGCGATGCTATCCAATCTGGCGACGCCCATGTTTTATCTAAGCCTGCAGGGCTCACCTTCTTCACAGAGTATGAGACCTTCTTCGCTAAATCTGCATCTATGTTCTGTGAGTCAGATGAATTCTATGCTTGGGAAGAATTCAGAAATGTGATTCGGGACACCAGGCCAGGGTATTTGGGGATTTCGCCTGCTAAGTTAGCAGGACTCCTAGAGTCGGTGGCGGTTAAGGAGCGCAGATTCGACGTAGCCTTTGACGACCATGTAGGCATTGGATCGAAAGGGTCTTGTGAGATCAGGGGCGGGGCAATTCATGAGCCATCGATGCCTTTCTGGGTCGACGGCCCCATGCTCCTGGAGATAATAAAAACGCTTCAACCCTACAGGATGCGTCAGCTGGTAGAGATCCCCGTTCTGGTCATGGAGAGGGGACCACACTGCGTCTACATGCGCGGCAGGCCGATTGTAGATCGCCAAGAACGCAAGTATTTCAGCATTTCTAGGGTTAGTAAGGTCAACCTACCCATCCGGAATGGGCGAACCCCACCATGTAGTGTGGCCCTAACGGACAGCAAGATGGCGATTCAAGGGCCCAAGGCTTCCATCGTTTGGCTTGGAAAAACCCCCAACCAGGTCTTCTTGGAAGGACTCGCGGCAAATGCTTGGTTGCAGGCCGTCAAGTCGGGTAGCGGTGGGATTTCCGTGGCCCAGTCGTCGGAAGTACCTCATGTACCGCCCGTGAAAGGTACACCGTTACTGAAGTCAGAGATCCTGGTCAGTAGGCTGCTGTCCTTATTGATGTATTTTGCCCACTTGAATCTGCCAATCCATTTCAATTTCGAGGACGGCCACTTGGTGGTCAGCGCTAGTAACTCTAGCATACGAGCCAGATGCCGCATTGGCGAGGCCGTAGAGTTTGAAGGCTTCAAGATCGGCACACAATCCATCAGATGGATGTATGGGATGCTGCGGTCGGGCGGGAAGTCTAGGTTGGAGCGCGGTAGCGATTGTCTGGTCATCAGGGCCAATGGAGCCCAGGCCGTACTGAACACCGAGGCTGCCCGTGTCTACGCGCCCCCCATGCCATCATCATCTCTAGATGCTCAGTTCGACATCGTTGAGGCCAGGAAGAGCATTAAGAAAGTGATGCGGAAAGCTCGCACGGCTTCAAGGGGCGCCTCAGAAATCCACCTCTCATTATTTCGGGATCGCTTGAACAATCTGGCGTCCTTGAAAATAGCATCTCCTACTCCCAATCGAAACTACGCCAGGGTCCCCATCTCTATAATCCGTGGCCGTAAAATGAAAGTTGTGGCGCTACTAGAAGACGCCGTTACACTAGTATTAGGCTCTATACAGGGAAGCCGACGCCGAAAGGCAGAAATACGAGTGTGTGACGGGAGCGTTATCATTGTACGTCGCCTTCATGATTGGGAAGCCACGGTTGAAATCAAATCTATTTGATCCCTCCCAAAACACTTACATATAAATAGATTATAACTCCAAGATTAGGCAAGGAGGTGCATATGGATTATGAAGTCTGGACACATAAAGACTTGGTGTTAGGTATAGTGCTTTTAGGTCTAGTAACCCTAATTATTCATTTGATTATCCTTGTATTTGGTTAGAGAAACAAATATTAAGGCCAGAGATTTTATGGTCACGGAGGAGAAATAGATGTCAGACGATATTGCAAAAGATGTTGGAGAAGCCAAGAAACATATCCAAAAATTGTATCGGATGTGCGCCAACACGTTCGCTGAGCAAGGCGCCGACATAGGTGTTTTATTGGCGTTGATGGTGTCTAAAGGTTTCGTGTCTGAAGAAGAGATGGTGGAGATGCGTAAAGAGGCCCTCGAAGCGTATATGAAACAGGCTGAGGCCGCCATGAAGAAGTCTTTAAATCAAAATAATAAAAAGGAAGGCGGATAAGGTGCTTGCTAAACACGGGTTCATTTTAGTATGGGCGGTCATTATTGCGATTGTGTTGTTTGTCGTCTTTGCGGGGAGAGGTGAATCCCAACCACTAAGCAACGCAGCCCTCACTGAAAGGGTGATGCTCCTGTCCAACGAGAATGCCAAGCTTTTCAAGACAGTGGATGCGCTTGAGAACAGATTAAGGCATCTGGAGGATGAGACTACGGACTACCTCCGGGAAGATATAGAGATGAACAAAGGGAGGTAGCAGATGGGAACCCAAATATGCCCCGATTGTGGTGCTGATGTGTGTGCCAACTGCGGCTGCGTCGTATGTAGGTTAGAAGACGCTGTACGTGAGGCCTTCAGGTTGTTTGCTGAAAAGCTTGAAGCGCACGCCAAGCGGGTCACGGTCAGGGATAAGTGGCGTTTGGGTTTCCAAGCAGGTCTGCAAATGGCAGCAGAACTGGTTGAGAAGAAATCCCTGAAGCGCATCGATCTAGTTGACCTTAGATCCAAGATTTCAAAAGGACTCAGCAAAAGCACGTTTGATGAAATCAAGGGCCAATTCGCGGTCCCAGGCACTACAGTGAAGGACTATGTAAACTGCCTCATCAAACTAGGTGAGGCCTACTGGCAGGACGGCTGCTTGATAGTGGAGGAGCAGAAGAAGGAATGAGTGCAGAAGAACAGATAGCCAAAGCTATAGGCGACGCGGTCCTTCGCGGCATGAATGACCGTGAAGGTATTTTGCAGATGTTGTTTAGCGCGATGATGGACGCCAAGAAGGCCCAGAAGGGTCTTCCAAAATTCATTGAGGCCATAGAAGACGGCAAAACACGGCCCGATCAGCTTGGGCAGATGATCTCGCAGCTTTGTAAGATTGTGGGTAGTCAAGCCGAGATAATCAGTGTGGTGTGTATGATTGCTGCTGTCTACGTGTCTAGTGACACGTTTCTTGGGGATTCTTCTAAGGCGGCCATCAAAGTAGGTAGGGGAGAAGAGGCGCTTAGAGCAATGGCGCAGGCGAAGTTTGGACATCTAAGGAGAGACTGAGTGCCACAACGTAAAAGGAAGCAGGTGTTTGGCTTGGGCAGGCTCGCCAAACTTGAAATAAAAGAGCATAAGCGCTTGCATTATCGCGGCAAAGCGCTCATGTACGGTTGTTTCAAAGATCCAGTAGGTGCTGGCAAGAAACGGAAGTGACCCATGGGAAAAAAGATTTCTATGCACACAAGGCAGACTGTGTGGAACAACATGTGTGCAGAAATACGTGACTGCAAAGAGTGTGTGCTGTGGGAGACCCGAAATAAGGCGGTAGTCTTTCGTGGCAATCCTTTTAGCGCTGACTGGTGTTTCGTGGCAGAGGCCCCCGGTGAAGACGAGGACATACGCGGCAAGGTTCTTGTGGGGCCTTCTGGGAAGCTGTTCAACAAGTTTCTGGCCGACTGCAAGATGCCTGTTGACAAATGGGTGGCGATCAACGTCTTGAACTGCCGCCCACCCAAGAACAAATTCCCTAAGAAGGACGTGGCGGCCATATGTCCCCAACGCTATCTGTGGCTCAAGCTGGACCTCATTCGCCCCAAATTCATTGTAGCAATGGGGAAGAACGCGGCCGCAGCTTTCATAAAAGATATTAATAAGATGGGCAGCGTGGCTGGACAGGCTATGGACCCCCTCCCCAAGTGGAAAGCGGACTATCTCAAGAAGGTGTTCATCACATACCACCCAGCCTACGCCTTACGGCAGGGTCACGCAGTAGGAGTCATCAGGTCGCATATGCGCTTCTTCATGGCTTACACCAAGAACGAAGGCCTCCGCTAGCGCTTGATAGGTGTCTCTTCAAGAATACCCTCGGAAACGCCTTTCACGAAATACTTCTTGGCCAGATCGCGTTTGGCGTTGATGTATTCCCTATTCTCAGCGGGTCCGTACCTTTCAACGAATTTCTTCTCGCTGTGCCTGTACGTTTTACCGCGTAGTCTTAGGTAGAGGTTCAGGAGACAAGTGATGTGCATCTTCCTGTCCCATATGTTCGCCCACGCGCGCATAAGATTTGCGGGTCTATCCTGAGACAGTTTACCGACCCACTCCTGGTATTTTTTGTTTATATCTTCGTGATTCATGTGAATTATCTTCTTGTCGGCTCTTTGTTCCTCTGCAAGCCTTTTCAGGTCTTTTTTGATAGCGGCCAGGACGGACTTGAAGTGTTCAACGTCTATCTCAGGTCTAGTGGTAGATTCGTTACTCATGACGGGCTCCTCCAAAGCTTATACTTAGAAAACAGTTTACGCCGCCCTGGAGGTACAGCTTCTGTGGCCAGAGCGGTGGATTGGTTGTTCATATCAGGTTCAATAAATACTTTCAGATTGACGCCCCGACGCTCGATTCGTCTGGCCTCTTTGAGAAGCGTTGACTCGTCAGGTATTTGGCAAAGAACTACATGGGGGATGTTCGAAACCGGCCGCATTGGGAATGCACGGCCGGACTCGTACGCTGCATGAACTGCTTGTACCGCTTGCTGTTCTACTGGTAGGTCTGTGCGAACTAAAACATAGACATGGCCCTACGTCATTGACTCCTCCTTTCGGGCACGCTCATCACGCACCGCTTACAAGGGATAATCAGTTCGAAGTATCTGGTCTCGCCACTACCCGTAGTGCCGCAATAGCGTTACAGGAGAAACATTTGAGATCAGTATGGCAGTCTTCATTATAGCACAGTCCAAGATGTGCGCAACAAATCAGGCGCGCTGTTTCTGCAGAACCGGTCGGCTTCGTCTCTTGAAGACGGGTGATGTAAAACCGCACCCGTCGCAGAAAAGCGCCCAGCGGGCCTCGAACCCGCGCACACGGTTTTAGAGACCGTCACTCTGCCATCTGAGTTATGGGCGCGTGCAGTGAACATTTTGAATCCTGCCAGACCTCACCTGTGGAAGCAATTTGGGCATAAGGCGCTGTAGTACTCCATAAATCACTCCTTTTCTCCCCACATACGCGCTGCATAGGTCGCAGTCGGACGTGTCGTTGCTGGCCCCGTAGGCAACTGAACCCATTAAACACTCGTAATGTACGTTGCAGCTGATGAATTTAGGTGGGTCAATCAGTTGTTTCGATATCAGTCTGTCCGTCCAGCTTCCCATTACGTGCCTCCAAGCGCTCTATTATCTTCTGCAACTGTGTGATTTTGACTTCCAGGCCGCGAGAGTAACCGATGAGTTCGTCTCTCTCGTCCAGTGCTCGGTTCTTTGCTGAGTCAGGACTTTCTATCCCGTGGATTTCTGTGCAGTCCACGCCTTGAGATTTGAGGCCGCGCATGAGGTAAGACCCCAGCATACAGTTAGGGGGCCGGAAATTCCTTACCACTATAGCGTAGAAAAAGGTTTTGGTGTTGTGTCGTCCTCGTGACATTCAAAGCCTCCTGTAATGTAGGGCTAAACCAGACATCCCCTGATTAAAAGTCAGATACTCTGGCCAGTTGAGCTACCGGAGATTGAATTTACGACTGGGTGGTGCTCCTACCTTTCCCATTGTCCTAGATTTTTTGGGCTGCGCAGCTTTTTATTTCCTTTCTTCTTAGGTCCCGTCTTCTTAGGTCCCGTCTTCTTTTTCTTCTTTTTCTTCTTTTTAGGTGCGCTCATTGGTCATCGACGTGATGATTTGCGCGTGTCCTCTAATGGCGTCTTTCAGTGTGTGCCACCTGTGCATTTCTTGGTCGCGTTCGCCCCCAAAAATTAACGTTTCGAATAGGGAGCACATACCTAGTTCGCAGTCTTCCTTGAAGCACATGTGAGGTATTACCAAGTGAACAGTGCTGATTATCACGTCGCCTATTTCAGCGCGGCCCACGATTCTTCTCTTGTCGTCCTGGAAGAGCCTGGCGGCTTCGGTAGCATCAATGGGATTCCACTTTCTATCGAAATATAGATGCATGCGCCGTCTCCTTATATGCGGTACCAGCCAAGGGCCTCTGCTCGCTCTACAATCTCTTCATAGAAATAGTCTATGATATCACGTCCCGACTCGAACTTCTTGTCATGCGCGGCTTCAGCAAGAGCGCAGAGATCTATCAAAGTGTGGGCGCAGCACAATCTTGGGGGCACTTCTGCTGCTTGTGCTTGGTCTTCCAGTTCTTTGGCTACGGCCTCGAAATCGGCAGATAGTACGCCTTTGCTCGTCGCCAACCGCTCCCGAATCGTCCTTGCAGCAATCAACAGTGTGAAGACCACGGTCTCGCGCTTCACTCTACTGATTAATTCGTCTTGATCTGATCCAATGGTAGCTGCCTGTGCGTGGTTTAACGGAGTACGGCAGAGAGGGCAGTCCATTACTTCGTGGGATGGCGTCTCTTCTAGAATCTCTTCGAAGTCTTTATCCACTTAACTCTCCTTCTCGAACGGCCCATTTGGCTATGACAGGCCCACTGAACTTGGTACGTTTTGTCATGTACAATGATGCCTCTACCTAGGTCAGTATTCGTTGTAACCCTTGAATATCCCTATCTGCCGTATTCAACCAGTGTGTGGTCCATGCCGTCGAGTTCCTCATCAATGATTTCGGCAATCGTGTCCCAATCCCCTCCACCTAGACCGGCCCCAATCAAAGGGTATCCGACACGCAGATTTTCGAAATGCTTGGCCACTTTGCGGAAACACTCCCGCACCGCGAAGTATTTGACGTGGCGCCCCCGCCCGTAGCCGATCTGGGTGTAGGCATTCACCACGCACAGGATGTGCTCAGGCAATTCGATTGTGGCCCAGGAAATCCTTCCCAGGGCGGGCTCGAAATTCATGTCGGCCTCCCACGCCTCTGGGAATTCCTCGCGGATCTGTTTGGCGATGCCAGCGCCCATTTTGTGTTGGCAGTTGCAGCCGTGAACGATGACATCAAACTCTCCATCCAAAGCCATGTGAATAAGGTCTCCCTCAACGATTTTCATCTCTTGCTCCTGAGTCAGTACAGAGGCCCCATGCGTGAGCTGGGTCAGGGATATACATGGCCGCACGTAACATGTTGCCTCGGTTTGTTCCAGACGCTACGATCACAAACCATCCACGTGGCGTTTTGGTGCGCCACACAGTCCCGCATGGAGTGTAGGGCAACTTCTGCCACTTGAAATGCACTTCCTCTTCTTCTTCTTCTGGAGGGTCTTCGTCTTCCAGCGCTTCTTTCATGGCTTCGTTGGCGTCAACACCGGTGGGTTTGGGTGCCGCTGCTGCGGGCGACGACGAACTAAACATGATCCAATTTATGCCTATAACTAACGCCATCGAGCCTATTACTAGACAGAATAACAGAATTGTTACTGCAGTTGAATTTGGCCTCACCGATCCGTATTCTTTTGACATAGACGGCATAGATCCGCTCCTTACCTCTTACGGAACTTCCTCTTAGGAGGCGCCCCATTCTCCGTAGTATGGGCTTGGGCGCCTTCTCAATCT
>Ga0180433_10000154_pt1 | contig 115862 bp, 112 predicted proteins | sample SS_ome_8_FD_132980 | JGI IMG/M metagenome (GOLD analysis project Ga0180433, IMG submission 132980) | Hypersaline lake sediment archaeal communities from the Salton Sea, California, USA - SS_1_D_1 metaG | ecosystem: Environmental > Aquatic > Non-marine Saline and Alkaline > Hypersaline >... | reverse complement strand
TTCTTCTTCGAGATAACTCAGGTAGGTACGTCTTGCTGTTCCGGCTCTGTCTCCAAATTTCTTCAGAACCGCATCCACGTCCTGCCATTCACGCCTTAACTTCCTCACAATTGCAGCTTGACCGCTCCAAGGGTAACTATTGAGCTCGTCAACTGTATTCACCAGTCCGGCACGTAGGGGGTTCAAATGGGTTCCGGGACGTTGTGTAGCAGCTTAAGTAAAAGAACAAAATGCCCTGCTCGAACGACCGTTCAGCTTTGTTTATTGGATGTGTTGTGTAATGGAATGCTTGATCGAGAGGGCTGAAGAAACTCTGTTACTTCTTTCGCTGTTTCCGCAGGATTTGATATACAGCGCTGGTTGTGACGCCAAGTTGTCGGGCTGTTTCTGCGAGTGAGAGCCCGTATTCCTTAACGAATCGGGTTGCGAGTGTTTTCCTGATCTCCGGCAACGGTTTCATACGACTACCCGAATGAAACTGCTTGACCGATAGCTTTGCTTCGGCGCATGACTGCTCGATGTCCCTCTGCGCCAGTTCGATAACTTCTCCATCACCGACCTGCCGCCTTACCTCCTCTTCAGCCTCATCAAGCACCGCTTTGACAAAGTCGGTGCCACCAAGAATCCGTTCATCGCCCAACGCCATTTTTCCCTGCTTGCGTTGAGATTGCACTGCTGACCACCCTCCTTGCGACCGAATCAACCCACCCCCGACAAGACCAGGCTGTCGTCCTTTTCCAGCTTCTTCTTCGAGATAGGCCTGATAGGAACGTCTGGCGATTCCGACTCTGTCACCAAAACGCTCCAGGACACTGCTGACATCCTGACCCTGCTGCTTTTTTGTACCCATAATCACTGCATGACCGCTCCATGGATAGTCATTGAGTTCGTTGCAGGTGTGCACCTTTCCAGCACAGAGGGGATTTAAATGGATATAGGCAACAAGCTTCTGAAAGTAGGCATCCTCCTCGCAGATAATGGATTTGTAACGGTTTTGGAATAGGTGACCTGATCGATTGTGTCGCCGGTTATAGTATTGCGCGTACCATGAGAGCAGTTTTCTCATATAGTCTGGCAGCCCGAGCGGGCCGCTTTTGAGGAGAAGATGGACATGGTTGTCCATCAGCGCCCATGCGTAAATATTCGTCGATGTAGATTGGGCAAGTGTTCCCACGCGGTTGACAAAGGCAGTTCGATCATCGTCATCCATAACGATGGCTCCTCGATTGATACCACGGATGATAACGTGGTGCAGCGTGCTGGGTGTGTCAAGTCTCGGGCCTCGGGGCATGATTGAAAAGAAATAGAGTTACAGTGGTGCTCTGATGAAAAATATGACATTTCGCTCAATACTTCTAATGCTAATACACAACGTCCCTTAGAGACAGTTAAAAGTCAGATAAAAAGGGGGACGCTCACAACTGTTGCAACTAATACACACGCAGAACTAACATTTTTATGCGGCAAGTGCGGTTGTTCCCGATGACTTGGTTGTTTTGATCGGGCAGGCACGGGGGCCTGCCCCTACGAGTCAGTTTGGTGCTGACGGACAATCAACGGCTGGGAAGTAGGGCTTGCTCTCGGAAAACGGGCGAAAAATGTTTCGCCCCTACGAAGAGCAGTTTCATGCGGATACCGGGTCGGGTACTGCATCGGGAATGTGTAACGATTTCTGCACGCAACGACCGGCGCAGGGAGCCGGAATTGCCCGGTGCATAAGAAAATGAAATACAAGACAATTGCAAACCTGTCGATGAGAGCGCGAAAAGCAGCCAATATGCATATATTGCTTTGTAATCCGGGTAGTTGAACAATCCCTGATTCCCGGAAAAAAGAACACTTATGACAAGCAGGCTGCTACATGCGCTCGAGATCATTGTAAACTGGCTCGATAAGCAACGGGTTCCCTACATGATTTTTGGCGGTATCGCCAACAGTATCTACGGCAACCCCAGGCAAACGTTTGATATCGACGTAAAAATCTCGGTGCCTTCCGGGAAAAATCGCGCTGATTTTATCGGGCAGTTGGCTTCTGTAGCCACACTGCTCCCGGAAAAGCCGCTCCGGTTCATCACTGAAACAAGCGTTCTTCCGGTAACAGTGCATGATGTCCGTATCGATCTTGTTTTTGCACAGCTGCCTTTTGAAGAACAAGCCATTGCACGAAGCCGGAGCAAGCAGTTCTTTTCAGTTACGATGAAGGTGTGCGGCGTAGATGATTTCATTCTTCAGAAAGCGGTGTCATCCCGCCAGAAAGACTGGGACGATATCGAAACCGTTATCGGTCTCCAGAAAGAAAACATTGACTGGAAGTATCTTCTGCAACATTGTCAAGAGCTTTCCGACTTCCTGAGCGACTCGACCATAGTGACGAGAATTCAAAACATGCGATGAACAACAAGACAAATCCCGTTCATGAGCTGAGGGAAAAGATGGGCCGCTTCAATGCCTGGGAGCGAACCTATATCAGGCGGCTTACCGAAGAAGAGCGGTTCAGGCAGTTTGTCGAACTCTTTGAGCTTGCAATGTCAAGCGATGCGGCAACCGTCGAAAAAGCCCACCACGAACACCTTCAACAGCTTTCCAGAATTGCAAGAGCCTCGCAAAAGCAAAAGTCTTGAAAAACAGGGGTGACTGGAAAAGGGGACCGCTCGCAACTGTTGCAACTAATTCACATACAGGACGATCATGACTGTGCGGCAAATGCGGTTGTTCCCGATGGCTTGGTTGTTTTGATCGGGCAGGCACGGGGGCCTGCCCCTACGATGGCTCGGTGTTGATTCCGAATGGAGAGAAGGCATGAAAGGAAGATGAAAGAAAGCCAAGGGAACAGGGAAAGGGAAATGCACACAGGTTCAGGAAGTTTCTGGATCTCAGGAAATACTCCACGGATCGACGATATCGATCGAGCATCCATTGAAGTCGGAGATATTCCGTGTCACCAGAGCCAGGTTGTGCACGCTCGCCGTTGCGGCGATTAGCGCATCGATAACCGAAAGGGTCTGACCGTTTTTTTCAGACCTGCCGAGCATGCTGCCCCACATCAGCGCAATATCATCGGTAACGGGAAGGACTCTCTCCGCAAAACGGACGGCCAGCTCTTCTTCGAGCCATACCTTCAGCTTTGACTTCTTTTTGCCGGCAGAGAGTTTGGAGATGCCTTTCTGGATTTCGCCAAGAGTCAGAACGCTCAGAAAAAGATCGAACTCGTTTCGAGCCTCGATCCACCGTACTACACCCTCATCCGGAACCGGACGCACCAGCTCGGAAATAACACAGGTATCAAGGAGAAAACTCACAGTTCAACCTCCCTGCCTGCCTCTTTTTTTCTTTCCAGATCCAGCGTTGCCCCATACAACGGTGACCGACGAAAAAACTCCGTTAGCGACTCCTGTTTTTTCATCAGGTTACGGTAATCCTTCATCGAAAGCAGCACTGCTTCGGCCTTACCGTGCCTTGTAATGGTTTGCGGCCCTTTTTCCTGTGCTTTCCGGACAAGATCACTGAATTGGTTTTTCGCTTTCTGTATCTGCCAGTTTTCCATACCGTACACTTTTTTTCAAATTCTATCCATTATAGACAGAAATATACGGTTTTTCACGACATCATGAAACGAAAGGAAAGAGGGACGGGCAGGCCCGGGGGGAGGCTCAGTTCTGAGTTAAAGATTGTGCTAAGGGTTAGGTGCTATGTGTTACGGAAAATCGGTTCCGCATCAAGTGCGGAATGACTGAGAAGAGAGCGGAACAGGGAGACGGGCAGTCACGGGGGCCTGCCCCTACGAGTCAGGGTTGTGCTGACGGGATGTCAGGTGAGCCGAAACTCGGTCAGGCGTGAGGTTGTTCAGAGACAAATCGAAAATTTCCCTCGATTCTTTCGGCAAGCTGAATTTGTTCGCTACTTTTTAGTACGTAACAATACCTTCGGAAACGCGAAACGTTTTTCATGCTCATTCAGCACACCGTTATTATCAGGAAACCGCTTGCTGCGGTTGAATCCTATCTTACTGACGCAGCAAACAACTGCGAATGGCAGGAAGATGTGAGTGAGTCAGGCGTTCTGACGGATGGTGACATCGGTATAGGAACGAAGGGTTTTGAAAAGAGAATTTTCATGAATGTCTCTTTTCGCACTGAATGGGAGGTGACGACATACACGAGCTGTTCAATCCCATCATGAAAAGCGTCTTTTCCCCCGTTTCCGCGGAAATCTCGACAATCTCGTCTCGATCCTGGAAAACGGCAGCACATCGACTACAAAGAGCTGATAGCTTTCCTGGCCTGATCGATGGAGACACGACACTCTTCTGTCATAGGTCGGCTTTCAGCGAACTTGACAAGATCTGCCTGATCGAGCAGCCCGACGAGCATATCGGCATGGGGAACCCCGCTCCCTTCAAGCTCATCGCCTATCTCCCGTGTCACCGCTTCAAGAGCCTTGATATGATACGCTCCTTCAAGGTATTCGCGAATCAGAAAACTGAGCTGTTCGTAACATGCTTCTGGTCGCATGCCTTTTTCCAGATTTTTCTCAAGCCTCCTGATCTGCTTCAGCGCTTCCTTTCTGAAATCAATCGGCTTACGCGAAGGCGCGATATTTTTTTTCATCAGCAGCCGGACAAACAGAATCACTGCCGCGACAGCGGCCGACACATACACGGCGGGCAGATACTTCATCCATGAAGGATAGGCCTGTTTGATGGGTTTTATCGGCAGCAGTTCCGTCATGGCTGAATCAGTGAGCGCTTCAACCATGATACTCTCATACGGGGCTGACAGAACAGTGGTTTCTTTTCCGGTACTATCCCGGAAAATCACGGTAACCGGAGGCAGTTCATACTCGCCGACATCGAATACCGCAAGTTCTGTATGAAGAAGAGCGATACCGTTTTCAGGTCTCTTCACTTCCCGATGAACAAGAACAAACGGCATAAGCCCCGTACTGTCCGGCAGCGTAAAGAAAACAGAGTGAGAGGGGGCAAAAACTGCCGTTGTCCTGTATGACACCCTGTCCCCGAGGGTAACCCTCGAGGGAGAAAAAACACTCTTGAGCCGGGGTTCATCGGCAGGTCGTTCTGTCGCGTTGCCCAAAGAGAAAGGCAGCAAAAGGATCAGCATCAGGAGAAGGTGCACGCTCATGGGTACCTCTATTTCTTTATTCCGCGATGCAATTGTTTCGTTGAGCGGATAGAAAAGGCGAGAATCGCTCATGACAATACAGAGAGGAACCCTCATCTCAGATCTTCTTTTCTCGATAGCGAAAAAACCTGTCGAGCGGACCTGTGATTGAGCGGTTTGTCTGAAGATAGACTGCATCTATGTTTGACGTGCTCAGTTTTTTTTTAAGCCCGTCAAGCTGCCGCTTCCTGAAATCCCTGTACCGGCTCAATGTACCGCTCCCGGCAGCATCGAACACCATCGTATCGCCTGTTTCAGGATCCCGAAGATGAAGCAAGCCGCTCCGTGGTATCTCTCTTTCCAGAGGGTCGTCAAGATGTATAAGCACGAAGTCGTGCTTTGCGTTGAGTATCTTTATCGCCTTCTCATAGTGCTCGTCAACCAGATCGGTAAGAAGAAAGATGATCGCCTGCCTTTTCCGGGTAGACCGGATAAATCGAATGGCTGCATCGATATCGGTCCTGCGGCTTACGGGAGTGAAACCGATGATCTCTTCAAGTATGACCAGCACATGACTCCTCCCCTTTCGAGGAGGGATGTACTTCTCGACCCGGTCGGTAAAAATCAGCAGCCCCACCTTGTCATTGTTGGAAATGGCACTGAATGCAAGAACGGCACAAACCTCGGCAGCGAGTTCCGTTTTCATGCGCTGACGGCTTCCGAAAAGCATCGACCCTGATCCGTCAAGCACCAGCAGCAGCGTCCGTTCCCGTTCTTCGGTAAAGATCTTTACGTAGAGATCGTTCTTCCTCGCCGAAGTGTTCCAGTCAATCGCACGCACATCATCACCCCACGAATATTCGCGTACATTGCTGAACTCGATACCCCGTCCCTTGAATGAAGAGTGATACTCGCCGCTGAAAAGCTCGTTTACCAGCCGCTTAGACCGGATCTCGATACGTCGTATTGTCCGCGCCAGATCTTTCATGTTTCTCATGCCCTGATTTCCTTAACACCTAACACCTAGCACATCTCACATCTTCCAGCCTACATCCCACACTCATTATTCATTAGTCATTTGTCATTTCCCCTCATTGCTCATTGCTCAGCACTACCGCCCCCCTTAACACCTAACTCCTAACACCTAGCACTCATTTTGGATCCACGGGTCGCGCTCCGCTTGCCCGAGGATGACAGTGCAGGAAAACGCATCGCTTCTTACTCGTTACTCGTCACTTGTCACTACTTCCTTCCCCCTCTACGGTACCTTGACATGCCCGAGTATCCGGCGGATACAATCCTCAGGGCTCACGTCATCTGCTTCCGCCTCATAGGTAGGTCGTATGCGATGACGCATGACGTCGAAGGCAACCTCTTTGACATCCTCCGGTGTTATGTATGCCCTGTGCTGCAGAAAAGCGTGCGCTTTGGCTGCGAGAAGCAGAAAGATGGAGGCTCTGGGTGAGGCTCCGTATTCAATCATCTGTTCAAGCGACTGCAATCCTGCTGAAGCGGGGTCCCTGGTGGCGGTAACCAGATCGACGATGTAACGCTCTACCCGCGCGTCTACGTATATCCTGTCGATCAGGGCCCGTGCCTTCTGAATTTCGCTTTTTTGAGCAACCGGAGGAACATCCTGAAAAACAGCGGTTCTTGCCGAACGCTGCATAATTTCAAGTTCTTCGTCATACGAAGGGTACTCGACCGGGACCTTCATCATAAACCGGTCAAGCTGCGCCTCAGGCAGCAGATAGGTGCCTTCATGCTCTATCGGGTTCTGCGTAGCCAGGACCATAAAGGGTGCAGGAAGCATGAAGGTAGTACTGCCTATGGTAACCTGCCGTTCCTGCATGGCTTCCAGCAATGCGGACTGCACTTTGGCAGGCGTGCGGTTAATTTCGTCCGCGAGGATAATATTGGCAAATACAGGCCCCTTGCGCGGATAGAAATCCATCTCTTTCGGATTGTAGATCATGGTTCCGACAAGGTCGGCCGGCAGCATATCAGGGGTAAACTGTATGCGCTGAAAAGCAAGATCCAGAGCTGAGGAAAAGGTCCTTACTATGAGTGTTTTGGCTAATCCCGGAACACCCTCGAGAAGAATATGACCGTTGGCAAGCAAGGCGATGAACACCCGTTCAAGAACCTTTTTCTGACCGACGACACGCTCTGAAAGCAGTTTCGATACGGTATCGAGAAAAAGAGCGGCTTCGGTAATCCGTACCGTCAGTTCCTGAAGTGCTGCGTCGTGTTTCATGAGCCTGATCCTGCATTGATCGTTTCATAGTGTGCCGGCAAAGCGAGGCTGACAACATTCCGGTAGGCAAAGGAGGCGTCCTGGAACTTCGCTACCGCGCCTGGTAGAGTCCCCTGAAACCCAGGACAAGAAGAGCGATGCCAAGAATGAGGGCCGACCAGCCGATAACGTCACCAATGAAAAACACGCTGTTGAGGATACCGATACCGGGCGCGAACAGAAGAACAAGATCGGCTCCGAGAAGAACCAGCAGGAGATTGAGAAACTTTACCTTGAACCCCGGTTTTTTATTGTTGTCCGGTTTGTTAGCTTTGGCCATATTTTCCTCATTGAGCATTGTTGATAAGCGGATTCAGCATGAATATCCTCGGCATTGAAACCAGTTGTGACGAAACATCAGCCTCCGTTGTGCAGAACGGACGTGTGACATCGAACATCATCAGTTCACAGCTCATCCACACGTCCTATGGGGGTGTTGTTCCTGAACTCGCGTCACGAGAACATGAGCGTCTGATTGTATCGGTTGTCGATGCTGCGGTAAATGAGGCTAATATACAAAAAAACGATCTCGATGTCATAGCAGCGACCGCTGGTCCTGGGCTCATCGGTGCCGTTATGGTCGGGCTCTGTTTCGCACAGGGGCTCGCCTATGTGCTTGATAAACCGCTTGTCCCGGTTAACCATATCGAAGCCCATATATTTTCAGGTTTTATTCATGAGGGCCCTGATCACGACCCCCCGAAAGAAGCGTTCATCTCCCTGACCGTTTCCGGCGGACACACGATGCTCAGCGTGGTGCAACAGGATCTGACCTATCAGGTCATCGGCCGGACAATTGATGACGCGGCAGGAGAAGCGTTCGACAAAACCGGCAAAATGCTCGGACTGGACTATCCTGCAGGACCGGTCATCGACCGGCTTGCTGCAGACGGAGATCCTGGATTTCACGAGTTTCCGCGTGCTTTGACATCGCAGTCCCGAACCAGCAAAAGCTATCGGAACAACTTCGACTTCAGTTTTTCAGGACTGAAAACCTCGGTGCTGCACTATATCGGCAAACAGGACCCGTCATATATCGAACGCCACCTGCAGGATATAGCGGCATCGGTTCAGGAGGCGATCACGAGCGTACTGGTGGAGAAAACTGTCGCCGCCGCGAAGAAATACCGCATAAACGCCATATCGGTTGCAGGCGGCGTCAGCGCCAACTCCGGCCTCAGACAGAAAATGGCTGTCGCGTGTGAGGCAAACGGCCTCCGCCTCTACATCCCCAAGCCGGTCTATTCAACAGACAACGCCGCCATGATCGCCACATTCGCCCACCTCAAGCTGTCCCGGGGCACAACAACACCCAACACGTACGATATTGCCCCGTTCGCGAGTTTTGAGACGCAAGGGTAAAAACCTATAATTCAGGATACTACCCGATCACTACAATCCCTTTGCTACCATGCTGAAAAGACCGTTCCGGCTGTTTATCGCCTTTTTTGCGCTTGTGCTATTACCCTGCCCCGTCTGCGGCTTAGCAGCATCGGCGCACGAACCTGATCCTGAAAACACCATCTATCTCGACATTCCTTCCGGCAGAATCGTCATTCAGCTCCGTCCTGAAATAGCCCCGTCCCATGTGAACCGCATCAAGGAGCTTACCCGACAGGGTTTTTATGACGGCCTGGCTTTCCACAGGGTACTCCCGGGCTTCATGGCACAGACCGGCGATCCGCTCGGCGACGGCACAGGAGGATCGGGTAAACAGATCAAGGCGGAATTCTCCAACGAAAAGCACCTCCGCGGGACCGTCTCCATGGCAAGGGCCGAAGATCCCGACAGCGGAGACAGCCAGTTTTTCATCTGCTTCGCGCCTGCGCCATTCCTCGACGGCAACTATTCGGTCTGGGGCAAGGTCATCTCCGGCATGGAGTTCGTCGACACTATCAAAACCGGCTCGCGATACAACAACGGCGTCGTTTCAAACCCGACCAGAATCATCCGTATGCGGGTCGCAGCGGACTTCCCCTAAAAACAAGGGCACCTCTATTAATTTGTTGCGCGACCATACTGCAGAAAAATCGCATGTGTTGAAGCCCTATGGGATTATCGATCAACGTAGGTTTCAATTGAATTAGTCGATCGAATAGTTTATCTTTGGGGTTTTAAGCGCCGGAGCTTCTTGGAGCTTCTTAAATATTACTACGACACCATGTACAACACAATATTCTCACTTCTTTTATTCTCACCGCAAAATCCGGGAGGAGCTGCGCCGAATCCGTTTATTCAGCTCGTACCGCTGCTTCTTATTTTTGTGGTATTCTACTTTTTCCTCATCCGTCCGCAGCAGAAAAAACAGAAAGAACGCGAAAAGGTACTTGAAAGCCTGAAACGCGGTGACAAGATCATAACCATCGGAGGTTTGCACGGAACAGTAGCAGGACTTGATACCGAGAAAAAAACAGTACTGGTTCAGTTAGGAGACAACCTGAAAGTTACGTTTGACCGGAGCGCCATAGCGTCCACGGAAAAACAGGAATCGGGCGAGAAACTCACAGCCAAGGATTAAAAGAAATTTATGCAGCCCATACCCGCAAAACTGGTTCTGGAAAACGGCTCCGTCTATAAAGGCGAAGCATTTGGACATATTGGCGAAGCCGCCGGAGAAGTGGTTTTCAACACGTCGCTCACAGGATATCAGGAAATTCTTACCGATCCGTCTTACGCAGGACAGATGGTGCTGATGACCTATCCTCTTATCGGAAATTACGGTGTCAACGAGGCCGATGAGGAATCGGGAAAAATCTGGGCTTCGGCGATCATAGTCCGTGAAGCCTCACATATATACAGCAATTTCGCGGCGACTGACAGTCTCGACAACTACCTGAAAGAGTCGGAAGTCCTGGGTCTCGCAGGCATCGACACCAGAAAACTGGTTCGTGAAATCAGGGAAAAAGGCGCGATGAGAGGAGTTATATCAGCAATTGACGCCGATGAGAAAAGTCTGCAGGAAAAAGCGATTGCCGTACCTGAAATGACCGGTCTCGACCTTGTTCAAAAAGTCAGTACGCCACAGAGCTATACAGCAGATTGCCCGGACGCACAATACCATGTCGTTGCCATGGATTTCGGCATCAAGAGAAACATTCTCAGAATGCTGCAGGATGCAGGATGCAGAGTCACCGTTCTGAACGCCGGCGCGACAGCAGATGATATCCGGGATCTGAATCCCGACGGTCTTTTTCTTTCAAACGGGCCGGGAGATCCCTTTGCCGTAACCTACGCAATCGATACGATCAGAACCCTTATCCGGGAGAACGGCGATTCAGCTCCTTTGCCGATATTCGGAATCTGTCTTGGCCACCAGCTGCTTTCCCTGGCTTACGGAGCAAACACCTACAAATTGAAGTTCGGACATCACGGCAGCAATCATCCTGTTAAAAATCTTTCAACCGGATCAATCGAGATAACATCCCAGAACCACGGATTTGCCGTCGAGATGAGCTCACTTCCGGAAGAACTTGAACTTACTCACCTCAACCTTTACGACAGCACTGTCGAAGGTGTGCGGCATCGTGAGTTGCCCTGTTTTTCCGTCCAATACCACCCCGAAGCGGCTCCGGGACCTCATGACTCAAACTATCTTTTCAGTCTTTTCACCGATATGATGGCCGGATAGAGGCATATGCTGTGCTTACACGCTGCGACCCTGCTTATCAGCCTGATGATGTTTTCTTTCTCAAGCGCTCCGGCTGACGACGGAAAACTCCGTAACGCCAACAAACGCTACGAGGAGAGTCAGTTCACTCTGGCTGCTTTTCTTTACAGAAAGGTTATCCGGGAAGAACCTCGCAGCCGTAACGCCGACATAGCGTCCTTTAATCTCGGCAATACGCTTTTCCGTTCAAAGCGTTATGCAGAAGCCGGCATCCAGTTCCGCAAGACCGCTCTCATGGACAGCCAGCCGGAAAGATTCAGGGCAGACGCACGGTTCAATGCAGGAAACACCTATGCACAGCTCTCGCTGTTGCGTCAGGAAAAGGAAGAGAAAACCGCGCTGCTGCAGGCTTCTCTCAAGGAATATCGCTCCGCGCTCCTTATGAAGCCAGATGATCAGGAGAGCAAAATCAACTATGAAATTATCCTCCGTCGTCTGCAGTCGCTAACTTCTTTTCCTCCGAAAAAAGAACAGACTCCTGATACTCCTTCCGCCGGCAGCAGAAGCGCTGCAGCATCGAACATCCTCCTGCAGTCGGCCAAAGAGGAAGGCAGGGTGCTGCGAAACAGCTATCATGCCGCCCCAAAGAAAAATAACGCGCTGTTACAGAAGGACTGGTAGAACATGAGCAGTGAAAAAAAGGTTCTTCTGGTATTCCTCGCCGCTGACAGCGGGGTTGACGGAGCAAAATCGCTCTTTGAGGAAGAATCGAAAAAGGGCGTGAAGCACTGGTTTGATCAATCCTTTCGCAGTCTGATAAAAAAAACACAGTTTGCCATTCCTCCTCTCGCGCTTATGATACTTGCGTCCGTTGACGTCGAGGGCATCGAGCAACGCATCTGTGACCTTCGATTTGAGGAACTGCCGCTTGAAGAGCCCTGGGACCTGATCGGCATAAGCGTACAGACAGGAATGACAGCCAAAGCCTTCAACCTCGCTGACACCCTTCGAAGTAAAGGCTTCAAGGTAGCGCTCGGCGGTGCCCATGTAACGCTTTTCCCGGATTCGTGCAGACAACATGCCGATGTTCTGGTTCACGGCGAGGCTGATGATATATGGGCGGATGTACTGGAAGACCTTAAAAATGCCGCTCTGCAAAAGGACTATTTCCCTGTTGATTTTCCGGACCTGTCCCGATCCCGCCCGATTGCTTCGCGCCTGCTCGACAAGAGACGGTATTTCACAACAAACATCATTCAGACCGGCCGGGGATGCCCCTACAGTTGTGATTTCTGTACTGTCCATGTTCTCAACGGCAACAGGCACCGCAGACGATCCATAAACGATGTTGTCGATGAAGTCATCCGCTTCAGCGAGCATGACAACAGAATATTCTTTTTCGTCGATGATTCCATCAACGCAAGTGAAGACTATGCCCTGGAACTCTTCGAGCGTCTTGTCCCGCTCAACATCACCTGGTTCGGACAGGCGACAACAACGCTCGGTAAACAACCACGTCTTCTGGAAACCTTTGCCCGTTCAGGCTGCCAGGCCCTGTTGGTAGGCATTGAAAGCATCGAACCGGCAAGCAGAGAGAGACATAAAAAAACGCAAAACCGCTCATCAGAACTTGCCGAAGCCATCATCAATATTCGCAAGGCGGGAATAAGCCTCTACGGCAGCTTCATCTACGGCCTGGACGGCGATACGCTTGAAACACCTGCCGCGATACTTGATTTCATTCGTTTAACAAAGCTGGATGTCCCGGGAATCAATATTCTTCGACCAAATCCCGGAACCGGAGTCTTCGATCGTCTGCGGGAAGAAGGGCGGCTGCTTTTTGACCCGGATGACCTGGGCGCCTACCGTTACACCTTCGGACAGGAAATGCTCTACCGGCCAAAACAGATCAGCCTTCCGGACTTTATCGAAAGCTATTCACAACTCACCTCGGAAATTTTCACGGTTACCGGCTCCCTGCGCCGCGGGCTTGCCGCTCCGAGTGCAAAGGCTGCAGTACTCCTCTTCAATTTGTTCTATACACACCTCTACTCACTTTCCCGCAATGACCTGAAGCAACAGACAAAACGGTTCTGAGCAACGGGGCCCTTACAACTTATTTTTTGTTTTCTCTTATTTTTTCACGTCATACATTGATGATTTTATGATTAACTTTTGTATTTTCATTTCATTGTTTTAACACATCTCACAGACCTATATCATTACGAACGAAGGAGAACAACATGAAAAAAATTCTATCAGCAGCTGCAATTTGCGGCCTTTTCTTTATCGGATGCGGTGGCGCAGAGAAACCTGCAGCAGAATCTGCAGCTGAAGGCGGAGCAGCAAGTGAGCTCGTCAGCGGGTATGATCTTGCCAACGGCATGGCGATCTACGAATCGGACTGCGCAGGCTGTCACGCTGAAGGTGCTCTCAGCTCACCGAAAACCGGCGATGTAGAAGCATGGACAGCACGTATCGAGCAGGGTATGGAAACACTTATCAGCAAGTCAATTGAAGGCTACACCGCAGAAGGCAACATGCCTGCTAAAGGCGGCAATGACGCTCTTTCCGACGAGGAAGTAGCAAATGCAGTTGCCTACATGGTTGAGCAGAGCGTTGCAAAATAGTTGTTTTGCAAAAGACTGATTCAAAAACGGGCGCCTCGATGGCGCCCGTTTTCTGTCTACGCTCCGCGATCACACCCTGTATATCGTATAGCTGACCGGAAAAAAACTTGCACGGTTCAGCGCAAAGTTGTAAACTTTTTGTTTTTTTGAACAGCTGATTTTTTCAAGGAGAAACAGATGAAACGATTTGTTCCGGTTCTTTCCCTTTTTACGGTCCTCACCCTCTCTTTCGGATCTGAGGCAAAAGCTGCAGTAACAGCAGCCGACGTTGCGAAACACAACGTTGCAAACGGCAAAACCGTCTACGATGCCAGCTGTGCGGCTTGTCATGCAAGCGGTATTTTGAAAGCACCGAAAACCGGCGTAAAAGCTGACTGGGCTGCTCGCCTTCCCCAGGGCTTGGATACCATGATCAAAAAATCCATAGACGGCTATACAGCAGCCGGCAACATGCCTGCCCGAGGCGGCAACGCCGAACTTACCGACCAGCAGGTGAGTGATGCGGTCGCCTATATGGTCAAGTCTGTGCTCTGACCCTCCCGCTTGTTTCCATAGCAGTTATGCGGACCGTCTTGAAACCCGGTCCGCTTTTTTATTCCCTCCCGCCCCAGAACCTCGCGAGCACGATTCCCGAAAGATTGTGCCAAAGACTGAATATCGCGCCGGGCAGCGCGGAAAGAGGCTGAAAGAACTGATTGGCCAGCGCCACACCGAGACCGGAGTTCTGCATACCGATCTCGATGGCTATCGTTCTGCAATCGACTCGATTGCTCCCGAACAATTTAGCCACGCCATACCCTGAAACAAGGCCGGACAGATTATGCAGCATCACAGCCGCTATTGTCAGGACAGGGAAAGCAAGCACACTGTCAGCGTTCAAGGCCATGACACAGGCAATGATCAGGGAAATAGAGACAACAGATATAACCGGCAGATTGTCACTGTAACGGTCAACCGTGCTGCTGAATAACCTCCTTGCAAGAAGCCCGGCAAAAAGAGGAAGAGCAACGATCTGAAACACCGAGAGAAACAACCCGCCAAAGGAAAATTCAATCGACCTGCTGAGAATCAGATAGATGATTCCCGGAGTAAGCAGAGGCGCAAGCAGGGTGGAAAACATGGTCATGGTCACCGAAAGTGCGACATTACCCTTCGCAAGATAGACAATCACATTTGATGCGGTTCCTCCGGGACAGCTCCCGACGAGCACCATGCCGATCATGACTTCCTCAGGTAACGACATCACGAAGCTGATGAGAACGGCAAGACCCGGCATAACGGTATACTGAATCAGTGCCGCAAGAAAAATCACGTTTCTTTTTTCCCAGACATCCCTGAAGTCATGAAAGCGGATTGTCGTGCCCATGCCGAACATGATAACTCCAAGCAAGAGCGGAATGAACGGTTTAATCCATAAAAAAATTTCCGGAACAGCAAGGGCAACGATCGACGCCCCTACGGCTATGGTAAGAAAATGACGATGTATGGTATTCATTAACAGACAGCTAATGGTGAAGGGTGCTGCAGTAACGTATGCCTAAGTTTAGCAATTCAACAGTTGCTAAACCGAATAATTTCATTAAAGAAAGAAAAGCAGGGGGTACAAGGGCGGGAAACTTTCCTTTTTCTGTCATTTCCGAGCATGACCCGTGATGAGCATCTGATTCACAGGTCTTACACGAGGCGGCATGACTCCTCTACACCCCCTGTCATTCCCGTGCTTGACACGTGGCTGTCTGTGGTTTTGAGCTTTCTTGCCGGTTTTCAGGAGGTTATCCTGGTACATGATCGACAGCCGCTCAACTCAGGTTATGAAATGTGGCGCTATCGCGAGAATTTTTCGCAGTGAAATACCTGCTCCATTTGTATCTTCTCTTGCAGAGCAGAGCAACGCCTCGATCACACTCAATCATGAATGAACTTGAATATATCGGCTACGCTGCGGGATTTATAACCACCCTTGCCCTTCTTCCCCAGGCAATCAAGGTGATACGCTCAAAGCAAACCAGGGATATCAGTCTTCTCTGGATTGTGTTCATGATTATCGGCATATTTCTCTGGCTCTGTTACGGCTATGCCAACGAGAGCCTTCCCATGACAATTGCAAACGCTGTCACGCTGCTGCTCCTGACGGTCATCCTTCTTTTCAAACTTCGTTTCAAGTAACTGGAAGACAAACATGAACAGAACAACTATAGGATTTATCGGAACAGGACGAATAGCCAGGGCGCTCATTTCAGGACTTGCTCAGGATGACAGCTTTGAAATTTCAGGCTTCGACAAAAATCCTGAAGCGGCTGAAGGGGTTAAGAGAGAGTACGGCATCAGGGCCTGCCCCACATTGCAGGTACTCGCGGAATCAGCGGATAGTATCGTCCTTGCGGTAAAGCCCTATCAGATTGAAGAGGTACTCACAGAACTTCGGGGCCATCTCAGCGCTGCGCACCTGCTTATAAGCGTGGCGGCAGGAATCACTTCCGGGTTTATCCGTGAACACTCCAGGAATGATATGCGGGTCATCCGGGTCATGCCGAACACTCCTGCATTTGCAGGAGAGGGCATGACGGCTGTCTCTGCAGGAGCGCTTGCGACCTCGGCTGATATTGCGACAGCGGAAAAAATTTTCTCCGCGATCGGCCGGGTACTGGTACTTGATGAATCGCTTATGGATGCTGTTACAGCTGTTTCCGGAAGCGGTCCCGCCTATATGTTCCACATTATTTCATCAATTGCAGAAGGCGGAAAACTCTGCGGCCTTTCAGAAAAAGAGGCCTTGATACTCACGGCGCAAACCATGCTGGGCGCGGCCAGAATGGCACTTGACAGCCAAAAAAGCCCTGAGGAACTCATCAAGGAGGTCACCACACCCGGAGGAACAACCGAAGCCGGCCTGAAGCAGATGATTTCCCACGACGTTCGTCAGGCGATGATAGACACGGTCAAAGCTGCTACCGAACGCTCTCTTGAATTAAAGAAATAAGTCCGCAGTGAGACTTCCAGGATATCCTGCGGCGTTCCTCCTGCTGCTGCTCAGCACGCTCTCAACCATCACAGGCAAGGCCGCAGAACAGATTGAGCATCAAGCCGACACACCGTTCCTCTCTGCTGACGTCAGCAACCTGAAACCGTTTACCGGTGAAGAACTTGAACTCACCTACACCCTCTTCTTCCACGGCATCGCCCCGAAAATCCTGGAGAGAGGCAACCCTGTGCATCAGGGACTATGGGCTGAAGAGATCGATGCCAGGCAGCATATACCAAGCACGCCCGCCGCTGTTCACAGCAAGGCATTCCGACAGGCGATCATCAAGCGAATGAAACTGGTGCCGCTCCGGAGCGGTACCCTCAGTGTCAGCGGGTACAAACTGCTCTGCCTCTTTCCGAAAAATCTCTCCTCAGAAACAGAAAACGCCCCTGATGACTCGCTTGTGCTCTCAGCTCCCGATATAACGCTGCAGGTGCTACCGCTTCCAAAACCGGAACCTGCGGGTTTCTATGGCACAGTAGGGACATACACCGTCTCGGCTTCGGTTGACGCTGATACCGTTTCTTCAGGCTCAACAGTACTGCTTACCACTGTTATTTCAGGAAACGGAAGTCTGCGAACCCTCCCCGACATTCCTCCTGCACTTCCGGAAGGCATTTCCATACTGACAACGGCAGGAGATGACAAAGTCGACTATGCTGCCGGCAGACTTTCCAGAACCTATACACTGAAGGCTGAAAAAGCGGGAACATACACCTTCTCGCCCTTGCTGTTCATGGCATTCGACCCGGAGAAACGGGAGTATACCAGACTCACCTCCGGAGAACTCTCCCTGACCGTGCTCCCCCCGACCGCGTCAAATGCCGTACCTGAACATGCGCCGGAAACAACGACAGACGAGATCGCCAGTCGGGAGCCTTTTCACCTCTCCCGACTGCTTATCGCCCTTCTGTCGGCACTGCCTGCCGCGCTGCTTTACCTCCTGATCAGAAAGGCGCTGAAATCCCGGGGCCGATCTGCTGACGCTCCCCGCAGGAAACACCACCGGAAAAACGCTCATACGCTGCCCGAACTCAGGGAGGACGTCCTCAGAACTCTCAGGCTGCGCTGCGGCATGGATCCGGAGAGTATGACAAGGCGGGAACTGATGGAAAAGCTGGAGAAACAGGGCACAGATGATCCCCTTTTAAAAAAGCTGTTTGCTCTTCTCGATGCGTTCGACAGGCTGGATTTCGCACCGGGAGAACCGGACGGGGAAGCGCTGGAAAAACTGCGGCAGGAATATAAAGCCACCATGGAACAACCGGAGCAGCAATAGCCTCACGCCTCTTCCTGACTGCTCATCCGCCCGCAGACTCAAACCCGATCTTCCAGACAGGAACCGTTTTTTTCAGTTCATCCATAAACAGGCTCATCGCCTTGAAGGCTGCGTCACGATGTTTTGACCGGACAAGCACCACGATGGCGGCTTCCCCCACCGGGATGCTCCCAACCCGATGGATGCAGTGAAGGCTGTGTATGCCGAACCTACCGATGACCTCCCTGCCGATTCTTTCAAGCTCCTTCTCCGCCATACCCGCATAGTGTTCGTAAACAAGGGTACGGATAGGTTCTCCCTTCTCACTGTCACGCACGAGACCGGTAAAGACCAGCTCAGCCCCTGCATCCGGATTGCGGGGAACATCAAAAATCCAGTCGTCTATCCGATCTTCGGTTATCGCTACAGATACCATGATCAACCTCCGCTTACCGGCGGAATGATCGCCAGTTCATCACCTTCCTTCACCAGCGTCCCTTCCGCGGGATACTCCATGTTCAGAGCCAGCATGAAAGGCATTTTCGTTAACTGTGGCGACAGCTTCCTGACCTCCTGCTCTACAACTTCGATGGTACTTCCTTCCGGAATATCCATCTGAAACTCGTCCCGAGCGAGCAGCTCGCGGGCGGAGGAAAAGCACTTGACGGTAACCGTTATGGTTTTACGACGGATCATGCAGAGAACTCCAGGGTAAAAGGTTGCAGGTCACCACCGTACCGGGAGACAGAAACCGTCCTGAAGGTGGAGCTTCTATCAGACAATTTGCGCCTGCCAGTGAGGTGATCATGTGTGATTCGATTTTCCTGGTCGCGTTGCAGAAGAGCCGACCCTCTTTCTGCCATATCCGGCCGAACAGGAAACGATAGCGTTTTTTATCAGCAGGAAACCGCTCGAAAAGCTCCGCTTCGATTTTCCCGTGATAGCGGCTGTTCTGCATGACTGAAAGGGTGGGCATACAGTATTCGAGAAAACAAACCAGAGACGATACAGGGTTGCCTGGCAGGCCGAAAACCACAGCTCCCTCTTTCCTCCTGCCGAAAAAGAACGGCTTTCCCGGTTTCTGGGCCACCTTCCAGAACTTCTGCTCGACACCGAGATCGGTAAGCAGTCGCTGCATGTAATCATACTCGCCGGTAGAGATCCCTCCGGCGGTGATGAGCAGGTCGCATGAACCAAGCGCCTCATCGAGAGCTTTCCCTATGGCCCGGGGATCGTCCGGAACCTGCCAGAGACCGGCTATCGTCGCGCCGGAACTCGCAACGCAGGCTGCAAGTGAATAGCGGTTGCTGTTATAGATCGACGATCCTTCAAGCTGCTCACCCGGCAAGCGAAGTTCATCGCCGACCGTGACTATGGCAACCTTCGGGCGGCGATAGACCTGCACCTCTTTTCTTCCGAATGCAGCCAGCACGCCGATTTCCGCGGGAGTGAGACGAACGCCCCTGGACAGAAGCAGTTCTCCTTCAGGAACCTCTTCTCCTGCATACCGGACGTTTGCACGAAACTCCGGAGCTTTGAAAACAGCAACCTCACTCCCGCCGAAACCGCTGGTATTCTCAAACATAACGACCGTATCCGCTCCTTCGGGCATGGGCGCACCGGTCATAATCTGGGCACAGCATCCGGAGCTCACCGTCTCCCGGGGCATGTTGCCCGCTGAAATTTCCTCAAGAACCCTGAGCGTTACCGGATTGTCCCCTGACGCTTCCTGAATATCCGCCCACTGCACGGCAAAACCGTCCATGGCCGCATTATCAAATCCCGGCAGGGCAAAACCGGCAACGATCTCTTCGGCGAGCACCTGTCCCTGAACCGTTTCAAGCGGCATGGTTTCAACAGGTAACTCACAAATAGCTGCAGCAATGATCTCATGAGCCTCTCTGACACCTGTCATCAGTGACCTCCCCCGTTAATCATGTCAAATGCGTGAAACAGCCCGGGCACAAGCACTTCAAGAGCGTCTCTCGCGGCACCCTCGCTTCCCGGAAGGCAGAGAACAACGGAAGAACCGATAGTGCCGGCAGCAAGCCTCGAAAGCATTGCCGTTCTGATCTTCCCGTGCCCCCACTGAAAGAGCGCCTGTTCGATTCCCGGCAATCTTCGGGTGAATTTCGGCAGCAGCGTCTCCACCGTAACGTCTCTCGGCCCGAGACCGGTTCCTCCGGAAATCACCACAAGCTCTGCGCCTCCGGCAATCCACAGGTCAACGGTATCGGCAATGCGGTCCGGCTCATCAGGAACAACGCTGAACATATCCACAATGCAACCCGCGGATTCAAATCCGTCTCTCAGCAGCGCACCTGAACTGTCAACCGTTCGACCGGCTGAAATTGAATCTGAAACGACAAGAATAGCCGTTCGCGGCCTGAAACCGGACGATATCCCGCTTTTCCCCCCGCTCTTCTTCTCCAGCCTGATCTCATGGATTTCCATGGACTTGTCAACTCCCTTGCACATATCGTAGATCGTCAGCGCGGCAACCGTCACAGCGGTAAGCGCCTCCATCTCAACACCGGTAGCCTCTTTTGTTTTTACTGTCGCTCGTATCGCAATGCGATCGTCTTCCAGAGCAAACCCGATATCGACCCATGAAAGGCTGAGCTGATGACAGAGCGGAATAAGGTTCGCCGTCTGCTTGGCCGCCTGAATACCGGCAACTTTGGCAGTTGTCAGCACATTGCCTTTCGGCATATCGCCCCTCTGTAAAAGCCGGATGGTTTCAGGCTGCATGGTTATACATCCGGAAGCAGATGCCGTTCGCATGGTTCCCGGCTTCACGGATATATCCACCATTCGTACATTGCCGTTCTCATCGAGATGTGAAAAATCTGACATGTCTGTCCATCTGTTGATTCGTTCGAAATAGTTTCGCTATGTAGCCAGTGACCAGTGACCAGTGACCAGTGACCAGTGACCAGTGACCAGTGACCAGTGACCAGTGACCAGTACTAAGGGGAAGATAGTTGAAGCAGTGACTTGTAACGAGTAAAAAGAAAACTCGCTGGATAGCTATCTGGCAACTCAGCTAACCAGCCATTGAGCCATCCAGCTATTCAGCCACATCCCACACTCATTGCTCATTGCTCATTGCTCATCGCTCATCGCTCAGCACTAAGAACTACCCCCCCCCTATCCTCCGATCTCCGACATACTGGTTCCCCGGGCTCCTCTGCCGGCCTCTCTTCCGTCTTCCGGCTTTTTGCTTACGGCCTTCTGAAGCAGAGAGGTCAATACCTCTCTTTCAGCACCGCCACGCAGGGCCGGAAGGAGTTCAACGCCATCTCCGGAATAGAGGCAGCTTATGATCTTCCCGTCAGAAGTAATCCGCAGCCGGTTGCACGTTCTACAGAAATTACGGGTATAGGCCGGAATAATTGCAACAGAACCTTGATATCCGGGCAAAGAAAAACTGAAATGCTCGGTAGTCTTTCCCTCTCTTGCCTCCAGTTCCGGATAGATCGTCGTGAGTGCCTCGAGAATTTTTTCCGCCCCCATGAATTTTCCTGTACGCCAGATCTGATGATCATCAAACGGCATCAACTCCATGAACCTGACCGTCACAGGATAGTGGCGGGTCAGTTCGGTAAAGCGCCCGATCTCACTGCTGTTAATCTCCCTGAGCAGAAGAACATTGATCTTTACTGTCAGTGAACCGGCATAGCGCAGCAATCTATCCAGATTTTCTGATACCTTGTGCAGCAGGTTTCTGCGGGTAATGTTCCTGTAACGATCAGGGTCAAAAGAATCGAGACTCAGGTTGATCCCGTCAAGGCCCGCATCGAGAAGATCCTCAAGACAGCGATCAAGCAGAACACCGTTTGTGGTCAGTGAAACCGTCTCGATACCGTCCACAGCTTTGGCGTAACGAACCAGATCGACAATGTCCTTGCGTATAAGCGGCTCCCCGCCGGTAAAACGTACCTTTCTGACACCGGATCCCGCAAGCGCCTCGACACACCGGAAAGTCTCTTCTGTCGTCAGCTCTCCGGCAGCAGAATGGTGTCGCTGATGTTCTTCACGCATACAGTAGACACAGCGAAGATTACACCGTGAAGTCACTGAAATCCGGGCATAATCGATACTGCGCCCGTAAGCGTCAGTCAGTGTCCGGCAGGTCAGTGCTGTATTTGCAGGTTTGCCCATAGACTTCAGCGATTAAACACGTTCAACGCCATCCCGGGATAATCGGTGATAATACCATCCACCCCCATAGCCGCAAGAGCACGCATCGAGTCCGGTGAATTGACAGTCCAGGGGACAATCCGGATATTCCGATGATGCAGTCGCTCCACAAGAGGGCGGTTGACCAGACGGAAGAACGGATTCAGGAACTCCGGCTGGAAACCGAGGCTGTCAAGCTGGCCAAATGGGTCCTTCCGGCTCTTTATCAACAGACCCGCGGCAAGCGCCGGGGAAATGTCTCTGACCGCTCTGAGAATCCGGGGATCAAACGACTGTATCCGTACACGCGAAGCAACCCCCGAGCGCTCAATACTGTCAGCGACGAGATGCGCATATTCCTCAGGTGGCGGGTGCAGACGACCATCTCCTTCAACACCTGACTTCACCTCGAGATTGTAGATGACGCCACGCGCTCTGCCGGAAAATTCCAACCGCTCCTCGACAACCCGAAATACCTCTTCGAGAACCGGCTTCACTGCCCGAACCTCGAAACGGCAGGGGACGTCATCTGAAGCGTGTCCGCAATCAAAACGAAGAATATCAGCATATTTCATGGCGTAGAGCAGATACTGCCGTTCATCCTGCTTCGCAAGCACTTTGCCGTCAGGAGCCGAACACAATCCTGCTTTCATATACGGGTCATGTGACACCACGATCCGGTTGTCTCCGGAAACACAGAGGTCGAGTTCTATAGCATCAGCCCCGAGGTCAACCGCCTTCAGGAACGAGGGAAGCGTATTTTCCGGATACACCGACCTGGCGCCGCGATGAGCATGTATTTCAAACGTTGTGTCACACATAAAAAAAGGGGCTCCGCAGGCCCCTGAAACAGTATTTTCCGGCAAAAAAGTCACTCCCGAATGAGCCAGTGCTTGAAGCCCTCGAGCGTTTTGTTGAATTCGTTCTCATCTCCCGAGGTTGGACAGACACACAAGACCTGCTCATAGCCTACAAGCGCGAAATAGATCGCCTTGTCATAGAAATAGTTGAGCTGTTCACTGAACTGTATCGCCCGATTGAGATCGATCCCTTCGGTAACAATTCCATGCTCCTTGACGTAGGCAAACAGCATATCACGCTCAAGAATGAGCGAGTAAATCATCTCACTGGACTTAATACCGGCTTCAGCGCGCTCTTTGCCCATTTCGCGGAAGTTCAGGGCAATCTCTTTGTCAATATTTTCCCGTTTTGCCACCCACTTCCCCAGTCTTCTGAAACGGGAGTAGACGATATCATGCAGCTCTTTTCTGGAATACTTCGAGTATCCGCTGGTAAGCGTATTAGACCGGACTTCGTCCACCCATGTCAGGGAAAGTGATTCAGCATGATCTTCTATAAGTCCGATAAAACGATTGATAAGCAACATAGTACAGTAATTTTAAAAATGGCAAATCCACTTCTCCTGAAAAACTAACGGTATAGGAAGAAGATTTCAAATGTAACCTTCGTGTTTTAACACATTATTTTCAGCCGACAGACAGGATCAGTTTCGCTGAAACGACTTCAGGCATTTCTGTTCTGCCCTTTCTTCTGCGAATACCGCTTGTTTTTTGATGTCGGCTTTCGTTTCGCCTTTGCGGCCTTCTGTTTCCTGACCTTGTTGCCCGTCACTTTCTGTGCCTCGGACTGCTCAACTCCCTGAGTACCGAAAAGCTCGGGGTAATAGTTCTTTTTCTTGTTGAATTTGTTCTTTCGGAACTTCTTTTCAAGATCGGCGTAAGGGCTTGGCGGGTCCGGGGAGGTATTGGGATTATTGAAATTTGGCTCATCGAGCACCTCCTCAACATCATCCAAAACCATGTCAGGATGAAATGTATTCTGCAAGCTATTTCATATTTATGTTAACATTTCTGAATCGCTGCTTCTGCACAGGATCAGCGGATTTGATCCGTAGGGACCACTCATTCACTGATCAATGATCGGGGGGTAGTAATTTATACTTTTCACGGGATTTTGCAACAAAGCGAGAACGTTCACAAGCTATTTCATACAAAATGACCCATTTACCATTGCGACTTGATCCGAGAAATAGTAAATTTTGAAAAATCAACCCTTAATCCGGAGACCAACTATGATAGACTTTCGCAAATGGATCCTCGCCATCATCTGCCCGCCAGCTGCGGTTCTTGACAGAGAAGTCGGGACAATTATGCTTGTTGGCCTGTTAACGCTTCTCTTCTGGGTACCCGGTGTCGTTGCTGCTCTGTTTCTTTTAATCGAGCGACAGACACAACGCAGCCGTTCTCAGACATAGTTTTCATGGGTTGCTTTTTCCACTCAATTCACGTGCAGTAAAGAATCTCATTCTCTTTTCTTCTCCTTTCATGCGACAGCGCAAGACTTCTTCTTACAGTGAATGCAACTGCGGGGGACACTGAAGAGTTCCCCGCGTTGAGTCATAGTGATCAGAAGAGCTGATGAATAACCGGAAAAAGAAAGCCCACATGAGCAGCGGATCGGACAGTTCCTTTCATCCTTTTGAAATCGCCTTCTGCGGTTACTCCAACTCGGGAAAAACACGGCTGATCTCCCGTCTTGTCTCTCAACTGAGCAGACGCTTCACTATCGGCTACTACAAACACGGCTGCCACTCTTTCGACATCGACCGGGAAGGCAAGGACTCCTCTATAATCCGTGAATCAGGGGCTTCCGTCGTCATGCTCTCTGACCCTCAAAAGCACGCCCTGATTGGATCGTCTGCCCCTGATCCACTGCTGACGCAGACCTCCCTGCTTGCTGTTGACATGCTCATGGTTGAAGGGCTCAAAGAACTCCCTCTTCCAAAAATTGTTGTTGTTGACAAAGAGCTCAAAATACTTGAGCTCATCCGTTCACAAACTGTTACACATGTTGTCGCCCTTATCGCTCCTGAACCTGCCGCCATTCCTGATTTTCCCGGTCTCCCTGTCTTTCATCGGGACAATATTGACAGGATCGCCGACTTCATCGTCAACCGGTTTCTCGGCATCGTTTCCGGCAAACCTCTTTCCGGACTGGTTCTCGCTGGAGGAAAAAGCCGACGGATGGGTACGGACAAAGCTCTCATTACCTACCATACGCGGAACCAACTCATGCACACGGCGGAAATGATGCTGCATCACTGCCAACAGGTCTACCTCTCCTGCCGTGCGGAGCAGCAGGACGGTTACCGTGAATTCGGATTTCCGCTTATTGCCGACAGCTATCTGGATATCGGCCCCCTTGGAGGCCTGCTCTCAGCGCAGAGTCTGTCTTCAGAAACATCCTGGCTTGTTTGCGCATGTGACCTCCCGTTCATTGACCATGCGCTTCTGCATGAGCTTGTTCGTCAACGCGATCCTTTCTCCTTCGCGACGTCTTACCGGCATAATGATACAAAAGCACCAGAACCGCTCTGCACGATCTACGAGCCCAAAAGCAGACTTCCGCTTATCATGCGGCATGCTGCAGGAAACAATTCCCTGCAATCATTTCTTCAGGATTTTCCCATTCATTACCTTTCAGTAAAGGATCCTCTTCGTCTTCAGAACATCAATACTCCTGAAGAACAGATACAGGCTTCCAGATCTTTGTCTGAAGAAAACGAACAGAAAAAACAACATTGATGCCTTTCCTTTCAGCATTAACATCTGGAGGTGGTCGGTTACTGAGTGAAGTGAACAAAAAGCCTGAGGAGAAACGATCATGCGAATACTTGCCGCCCTTGACTTATCCGACGTGACCGATAACGTAGTCTCCAGCGTACGAAAAATTGCTCACGCATCATCTTCAACAGTAATCCTGCTTCACGTTCTGCCCGAGGAGGGACAGGAGATTGATCTCCACCCAACTATCGATCCTCATTATCATCCCCCTGAAAAATACTACCATCAGCCCGATTCTTCTGAAGAGGGTGAACGTGTCCCGATTCTGCATGATCGGAATTTCAAAATCCTGCAGAACATCTCGGATGACCTCAACAATTATGGAGTTGAAGCCAAGGTCTCCCTGGTTCACGGTAATGCCTTACAGGTGATTGTCGAGCAGGCTGAAAAAGAACAGGTTGACCTGATCATTCTCGGTTCACACGGTCACAAAAACCTCTACCATTTTTTTGTCGGTTCCGTCTGCTCAGGCTTGGTGAATGAAACCAGCGTCCCCGTGGTTATTGTGCCCAAAGCACTGAAAAAGCAATAACATACCGGCAACCACCGGTCGAAGCAGAATTCAGGGACATCGGACAAACAGACCATCTTTCGAGGTACCATCAAGAAAATTCGTCGTAGGCGATCATCTCTTTCTCGACGCCGAGACTGTAGAGCATCCTGTCGACTGACGATATCATTATCGGCGGTCCGCACATGTAGTACTCTATCTCCTCCGGCTCTTCATGGTCCTTGAGATAGTGCTCATTGAGCACGTTGTGAATAAAGCCGGTCGGGCCGTCCCAGTCATCGCCGGGCTGAGGGTCAGAAAGTGCGACATGGTAGCTGAAGTTGGGAAATTCACCGGCAATTGCCCTGAACTCTTCATCGTAAAACATCTCTTTTTTCGAACGCGCTCCATACCAGAAGGAAACTTTCCTGCGGGTTTTCATGGTTTTGAACAGGTGGAAAATGTGTGACCGCATCGGGGCCATTCCCGCTCCCCCGCCGATATAAACCATCTCCCTGTCTGACTCTTTTATAAAAAACTCCCCGTAGGGACCTGAAATACGTACCTTGTCGCCGGGCTTCAGATTGAAAATGTATGACGATCCTATACCGGGAGATACTTTTTCCCACTTGTCCGGAGGAGGGGTAGCGATACGAACGTTCAGTATGATGACACCCTCTTCAGCGGGATGATTAGCCATCGAATAGGCCCTGAAGGTCGACTCCCTGTTCCGGCTGACAAGCTGCCACATAGTGAATTTGTCCCAGTCATCCCTGTACTCCTTTCCGATAGTGAAATCTGAAAACAGGATTTCCCTGTACTCGGGAATATCGATCTGGATATAGCCGCCCGCCCGGAACTCCAGTTTTTCATTTTCCGGAAGTTGCAGAACCAGCTCTTTGATAAACGTAGCGACGTTGGAATTGGAACGAACCGTGCACTCCCACTGACGGATATTGAAGATCTCTTCAGGAACATACACCTTCATCTCCTCCCTGACCTTCACCTGACAGGCCAGACGTACATCCTGCTTCACCTCGGCCCGTGAGACATGGTTCAGCTCTGTAGGAAGCACCTGACCGCCTCCCTCGGTGATCCTGCACTTGCACATGCCGCACGTGCCTCCACCCCCGCAGGCCGACGGAATGAAAATTTTTTCGTCGGTAAGCGTGGACAGCAGACTTCGTCCCGGGCTGACCGACAGGGCGTAGTCAGGATCATCGTTGATAGCCACCGTAACCTTTCCCTGCGGCAACAGCTTCCTCGCCGCGGCATTGAGCAGAGCGACAAGCAGCAGGACTATCGCCACAAAAACCAGGACAGCTGAGAGAACGACAAGCATTGATAGAATTCTATTAACTCAGTTAGCGTGAAGCATAAATAAAGCTACCGGCAGATCTCGTGCGTCTCTTGAGCAGCATGAGGAAAAAGCACGAAAACCGGCGTGCAGAAAAAAGCCCAGAAGGATTTCGAGCAATGCCGGCAAAGTACTCGAGACACAGCACAAATTATTCGTTACTCCTTACAGATTGATTCCGGAGAACGACATATAGGCCATGGAAATCAGGCCGGTTAAAAGCATCGCGATGCCAAGACCTCTCAAACCTTCAGGAACATCTGAGTATTTCAATTTATAACGCATGGTAGCCAGGGTAACGATCGCGAGAAAAAAACCGATTCCTGCGCTTGCACCGAATACGGTAGCCTCCATAAGGTCATACTCCCGCTCCACCATGAACAGCGATGAACCGAGAATAGCGCAGTTTACCGCTATCAGCGGCAGAAAAATACCGAGTGACTGATACAGTGTAGGACTGACCTTGTCAAGGATCATTTCAACCAGCTGCACCATTGCCGCAATGGTGGCAATGAACACAATAAAGGTCAGAAAACCGAGGTCGACCTGCTCCATTCCCGCGATTCCGGTCCATTGAAGAGCCCCTTTGTCAAGGAGGTAGCTGGAAATCATCCAGTTTACAGGGACAGTGATACCGTTTACAAAAACAACTGCAAGACCCAGACCGATAGAGGTCTCCACCTTTTTGGAAATAGCAAGAAAAGAGCACATCCCGAGAAAGTAGGCAAGCAGGATGTTCTTGATGAATATGGTTTCAACCGCAAGGCTGAGTAAATGCACGACCTGTTCCATTACTCCTCCGTATAACCGGTTATGGTTCTCTGCACCCAAACAAGCAGCCCGAGTATGATAAACGCGCCGGGAGCAAGCAGCATAAAACCGTTATTGACATACCATCCGCCCTGATCAACGTAGAGAAACCGGGGAACAATCTGGATACCAAGCATGGTACCGCTTCCCAGCAACTCCCTTACGGCCGCCACCAGCAGAAGGATCAAACCATACCCTATGCCGTTTCCCAATCCGTCGAGGGCCGACTCCCCTACGGTGTTCTTGAGGGCAAAGGCCTCAGCCCTGCCGAGAACAATGCAGTTGGTAATAATCAGACCGACAAAAATACTCAGCTGCTTGCTGATATCGAACAGGAACGCCTTGAGAATCTGATCGATACAGATAACCAGTGTCGCGATAATGGTCAGCATGACGATGATCCTGACCCTTGAAGGAATCAGGTTACGTAATGCTGAAACTATGATGTTGGAACCGACTAGCACAAAGATCAGCGCGGCGGACATCACCAGCGCCGTATCCATTTTGACGGTAACCGCAAGTGCGGAACAGATACCCAGCACCTGCGTCGTAATCGGATTGCTCTTTGCAAGAGGTCCGGCAAATGTATCAAACGCTTTCTTTATCGCCATGATGAATCCTCTTCATACGCTTATCTCAGCAGCTGGAGATAGTCTGTAAGGTTTTTCCGTAAAAAGGTGTTGATCGCGCCCGTAGTCAGTGATGCGCCGCTTATCCCGTCAACCGCATGCTCACTCTCTTGCTCGAGCCTGGCTTTTGCTATAGTGATGGAAACCAGCTCACCGTCCCTGAAGATTTTCTTTCCTCTGAACCGGTTTGCAAATGCATCTTTTTCAATCTCTCCTCCAAGGCCCGGCGTTTCTCCGTGATCGTAAAACGATATGCCTTTAACGGTATTTTTATCCGGTTCAAGCGCGATAAAACCATTGATGGTAGACCATACCCCCTTTCCGGACACCGGGAGAACATACCCTTCAGGGCTCTGAAACGAACCGTACGTATAATACTCCCGCTCGTTTCCATCGCTGTCCGTTACTGCCTGTCGGGTGAATCTCGTCGTGTAGAGCTCTTCGACTTCACTACCGCTCATACCCGGCTCAAGCAGACCGACAGTTTTCAATACGTTTTTTTTCGTATCGAGCGCCTTGTTGAACTCCTGCCGCTCCTGCAGGTTTATTTTCAACATCGCGAGAAGCAGGGCGGAAATAACGGCCATCGTTATGACGAAAAAATATGTATAACTGTTACTGCTTTGCATAAGCCCTCTTTCTTTTTGCGATATTCTGCTGCAGTACAAAGTAGTCGATCATCGGCGCGAAGGCATTGCCAAGCAGAACAGAGAGCATGATGCCTTCAACAAAGGCCTGATTCAGGACGCGGATCAACACGCAAAAAAAACCGATCAAAACACCATATATCCATCTCCCGGCATTGGTCTGGGAAGCACTGACCGGGTCGGTAGCCATAAAAACAATGCCGAATGCAAAACCGCCCATAACCAGATGGTAGAGAGGAGTCAGCGAGAGCATTGAATTCTGGGAAGCCGGCGCAATCATGTTAGCAAGCAACGCAGTGGCGACCATACCGGCAACCCCTCCGGCCATGATCCTCCAGTTGGCGATTCTTGTAACAAGAAGTAACACTGCCCCGGCAAGAATGGCAAGAGTGGATGTGCCTCCGACAGAACCAGGAACAAACCCCAGGAACATATCGCTCAGACTGTATCCTGCACCTGAAACAAGCCCGACAGCATCAGCACCCTGAACAGAGGATGCCGCAGCAAGAGGAGTCGCCGCGGTCAGCTCATCGGCAAGCGACCATACGGGATCACCCGACATCTGTCCGGGATAGGCAAAAAAGATAAAGGCACGGGCCACAAGCGCCGGATTGAAAATGTTGTATCCGGTTCCGCCGGTTACCTCCTTGCCGATAACAATCCCGAAGGAGATACCCAACGCAACCATCCAGAGCGGAATACCCGGCGGCAGGGTCATCGGCAGGAGCAGCCCTGTAACGAGAAATCCTTCGTTGATATCATGACGGCGCACGACGGCAAACAGCACTTCCCACAGACCGCCTACAATGTAGGATACAAGAATGAGAGGCAGAACAGCCAGAACGCCTGTCTGCATATTCTGCAGAAAACCCGCCTCGGGAGAGGCCTGATAGCCTGTGTTGTACATGCCAAAGAAAAGGGCTGGCAGAAGCGCAATGATCACGGTAATCATCGAGCGCTTCATATCGACAGCGTCTCGTACATGCGGAGCAACGGATGTAGCTGTTCCCGGAACGTAAAAAAGGGTATCGACCATCTCATAGAGAGGAGCAAACCTGTTCCACCGTCCCCCCTCCTGAAATTCGGGTTCGATACGGTCAAGAATATTTCTTAAACGTCTCATATACTCATCGCAAACAATTGTTCGAGCCAAACCATCCGCTATCCGTTCTTTTCAACATACTCCAGACCTTCTCTTATGATTTCAGAAATCTCCATTTTCGACGCGTCAACAAAAGAGCAGAGCGCGAAATCTTCAGGGTCACATTCGTAGATACCCAGTTTCTCCATTTCATCAATATCCCTGGCAATAATCATCTTTACCAGGAACGTCGGAAGAATATCCATGGGAAGTACCGACTCGATATTCCCGAAGGGAATGATAACCCTTGGACTTCCATGCATTCGGGTATCGAGACCGGCGCCCCTGTTATTCAGCAGGCGGGACAGAAACAGATTGCTCACGGAATAGTTACGCAGTCCCGGCCTGAGCCATCCGATAAAAGGACGGTCACTGTTTTCAGGAATAACCGAAAGTATCTCATGATAAAACCCTAAAGGTTCTTCCGGTATGCGTATCTCTCCGGCCAGTACATCTCCGGAAATCAGCCGGGAGTTTTCATCATACCGGTTATCCCTCAGAATATCACCCAGCATCATTCCCTGACGGATTTTCATGTAGAGCCTCTTTTCTACAGAGGAACCTCCGACAGTGATGATTTTTTCAACAGGGTATTTCCCGGTCAAAAAAAGTTTACCGATTCTTGACACATCCTGAAGGGAAAGATACCAGACGCTGTCGTCCCGGTTCCGTATCGGAGCAATATGATGAATATGAATACCGACATTTCCAGCAGGATGCGGGCCGGTGAAAGAGTGATGAACAACATCTTTGGCCCTGGTAAGCAAAGGATGCGAGGCTTTCCTTCCAATAACAAGATGTACCGGACGACCAGTCAGATTTTTCAAAACGGACAGGCCGCTCTGAAATCCCCTGTCGTCCTGCTCAAGCAGATAATCGGTGTCAGGGGCGAACGGCGCAGTAGGCATCGCTGAAACAAAAACCGCTTTGGGCACGATATCAGGATTTGCCACCGTTGAAAACGGACGCTGCCTGATAGCCGGCCACAAACCGGAACGAAGCAGTTGCCCCTTTATCCTTTCAGAAGAAAGTGATGCAATGGATTGTTCATTGAAGCGCTCAAACGCCTCGAATGAGTCGGTCTTGTCAAGATCAATGACAATCTCATTGATGACGCGCCGCTCACCCGATACAATACGGGATATCCGGCCCGATCCCGGCGAGGTAAAAAACAGATCCGGGTGGGTTTTGCTGTACAACACCGGAGCGCCTGTCCTGACATGATCACCCTCCTTTACCATCAGTTTCAGCTTGACCCCCCGAAAATCAGCAGGCCTGATTTTCAGAAGGGTCGACCGCCCTGCACTGAACAGTTGTTTTTCAGGCTGGCCCTGCAGTGCAAGATCGTGACCTTTTTTCAATCGAATTACATCCATAACCGGCAGCGGAATTACGGGATCAACATGATGCTGTAAAATACTCTTTGCCCAGAGCATATGCATACAAACCACCAATATCAGGTAAAAATTTCAGCATGAGACATCACCTCCGGAACACGGAATCAAGCATCATCAAGGACAAGAGCGGCAAGAATTATATAACGCACAGTAAAGAAGTGAAACAACAAATACACATATAGTTATATATAGAAAAACTAACAATCGTTATTAACAATAATCGTTAACAAAAGAAAAAAAACATGCTATATCACTTTATAACAAGCAGATAAACAAAACCAAAAACATATATAAATAATTTTGCATCAAAATTATTCATATCCTATATTCATTCCTGCAATATATCCGATACGCTGTATGCATATAACAATTGAGAACACAGATACTATTCATCAAGACTGCATGCAGAACAAAAGTAACCGATGAAGTAACCACCTGCCGTAAAGCAGCTGTTCAATCACAGTAGTACAGTATTTCATATGAGCCGCACGGGATCTCACCTCAGCAGGCAGAGCCCCCCGGCCTCGGGAATCACGTTACCGGAAAACAAAAACCAGAATCAGGAAACCATGAACATGAACCATGGCCGGAATGTAAACCGCAGAGATTTCTTAAAGATATCTTCACTGTTTTTAGCCGGGACTGCTGCAGCGTCATACGGAGTAGGCGAAGTGCTCAACGGCAGCTCCAACGCATTCGCTGATGAGAACGGAGAAAAAGTCGTTTACTCATTCTGCGAACACTGTTTCTGGCGCTGCGGCATAGCAGCGCATGTGAGAGATGGCAAGATCTACAAAATAACAGGTTCGGAACATCATCCGCTCAGTAACGGAAGACTCTGCCCGAGAGGTACCGGAGGCATCGGCCAGATCTATGACCCTGACCGTCTGGCCCATCCGCTGATCAGGGAGAAAAAAGGAGGCAAAAGCACCTACAGAAAAGCCTCCTGGGACGAAGCAATCACCGCCGTAGCGGAAGGGTTCTACAAGACCAGAGAGAAATACGGCCCCGGCTCCATCGCGATGCTTCATCACGGCTACGGCGTCTCCTTCTTCAAGAGCATGTTCAAGGGTATAGGGGTCAACCAGTTCGCCAAGCCCTCCTACGATTTCTGTTGCGGCCCGCGCCGCGAAGCTTTCAACCTCACCTACGGCCATCCAGCAGGAACACCTGAAGGCATCGATATCATAAATAGCAAATACCTTATTTTCTTCGGCACTCACTACGGAGAAAACATGCATAACACGGCTGTTCAGGAAATATCGGAAGGTATCCGAAAAGGACTGAAGATCGTGGTGTTCGACCCGAGATTCTCAACCATTGCCGGAAAAGCGGAAAAATGGCTCCCGATCAAGCCTGCGACCGATATCGCCATGATGCAGGCAATCATGCATGTCATGATCAGTGAAGAGAGATACGATCGAGAATTCGTCGACCGCTATACTGTCGGCCTGAATGAACTCTGGGAGGAAGTCCGCGGGATGACTCCAGAAAAAGCGGCGGAGATAACCGATATTCCGGCTGACGATATCAGAACAATCGCACGGGAATTCGCAAGCTACGCTCCCAACGCGGCAGTGCATCCGGGACGCAGAACCAACTGGTATGCTGACGGCACCCAGAGAGTTCGTGCCATCGCGATTCTCAACGCGCTGGCAGGCAACTACAAGATGCCCGGCGGTGTCGTGAAATTCGACACATTCGATCTACCCAAACCGGAAGCGCACCCCCACCCGGCATTTGAAAAGGAGTGCTACAGCAAATTTCCCTTCTTCGTAAAAAACGTATCATCCAACACGCTGGGCTCCCATGAAATCGTGGAAAAAACGATCGAAGGTGATATCAAGGCGTGGATGGTCTATGGCGTGAACGTACCGGAAACCGTGACCTTCGGACGCAAAACCGCTCTCGAAGCGATCGACAAGCTGGATTTCATGGTCGTGGTCGATACACTTCCGATGGAGGTGACCGGATACGCCGACGTTGTGCTTCCCGAATGCACCTATCTTGAACGATATGACGATCTTGACAACGGAAGACCCTACAGAACACCTTTTGTAGCGCTCCGTCAGCCTGTTGTACCGCCCATGTATGATTCCAGACCCGGCAACGAGATCGCGAAAATGATCGCTGAAAAGTGGGGACTTCACGGGATTTTCGAAGAGAACGTGGAAACCTATCTGGACAAGCGGCTGCAAAAAATTGGCAGTTCTCTGGCTGAAATCAAGAAAACAGGCACCCTGGTCAAACCTGAAACAGACCTCTACCGCAAACCGGGGGAAGCACTGAAATTCAAGACGCCGAGCGGAAAAATAGAACTGGCATCCGCGCAGATGAAAGCAGCCGGGCTTGACAGTGTACCCAGGTACATGCGTCATCCTGAACCCGCTGACGGATTCTATCGCCTGCTGACAGGCCGCAAACCGATGCTGACATTCGGGCGCACGGCAAACAACCGATTCCTCGGAGAACTTCCCACAGCACAGGAAAATGAAATCTGGATGCATCCGGACGTTGCAGCAAAGCATGATATCCACCTTGAAACCGCTGGTCACGGACAGAACGAACCCGTGTATGTACGCCTGAAAAACCAGGACGGCATTGTCTCGGAGTTCCCGATCAAGGTCAAAATCACCGAACGTATCCGCAGAGACTCCGTCTACATGGTTCATGGTTTCGGACACTATCTGAAAAAACTGAGCTGGGCATACAAACGGGGGGCATCGCATAACCAGATGATATCCAGAACCGAAATCGATCCTGTCATGGGCGGTGTAGGCTACCAGAATAACTTTGTGACGTTTATCAAGGAGGCATAACACGTGGCTGACAAGAAAAATTATGGAATGGTAATCGATACACGTGTGTGCGTTGGATGTTCCGCGTGTGTCTATGCGTGCAAATCTGAAAACGGGGTGCCTGAAGGGTATTGCCGCGACTGGGTTGTCCAGGAAACAAAAGGCCGTTTTCCGAAGCTCTCCATGGAGAACCGTTCGGAGCGATGCCAGCACTGTGAAAATGCCCCGTGCGTCACCTACTGTCCGACAAGAGCATCACACTATGACGATAACGGAACGGTTCAGATCAACCGTTCGCGCTGCACAGGTTGCAAGGCTTGTCTTGCCGCCTGTCCTTACGACGCTCGCTATGTACACCCTCAGGGATTCGCGGACAAATGCTCACTCTGCAAGCACAGGCTGGACGAGGGTCTCGACACTGCCTGCGTCTCGGTCTGTCCGACAAAAAGCCTGAATCTGGTTGACTTTAACGATCCTGAAAACAAGGCGGAGCGCTTGATGAACGGCAAAGAGGTCTACAGGCAGAAAGACCATGCCGGCACCAATCCAAGCCTCTACTGGATTTCAGCAAGGAACAAACCCGGAGAATAATCATGACGGAAACAACGACAGAAATCATATCGACCAAGATGAACCCGAATGTGCTGCCGCATCTGCACATCTGGGAATGGCATATTCCTCTCTATCTCTTTCTTGGAGGACTGGCAGGAGGATTGCTGATCATAACCGCAATCATGATTGTCATCAAACGACATTTCGGCGTCGGACCCCGGGACGAAGGTGAAGGCTGTCCCTGCCTTGCTGTCAGGATAGGCTCATTGCTCGCCCCTGTCCTGCTTGGAGTCGGCATGCTTTTCCTCTTCCTCGACCTTGCCAACAAATTCTACGTCTGGGCCTTTTATACGACTGTTCAGCCAACCTCGCCAATGTCGGCGGGAAGCTGGATACTCATAGCCTTTTTCCCTATGGCTGTCCTTCAGGCGATGCTGGTCAACAAGAAATTTCTTCGGGACAGAAACATAGGCGTCGTCAATAAACTCATCGACTGGACTGAAGACCATCTGACACTGGTAGCACTCCTTAACGCGCACATCGGTATCGGGATAGGAATCTATACGGGGATTCTGCTCTCCTTCTTCTACGCTCGCCCGTTATGGTCAAGCTCCATTCTCGGCATGCTCTTTCTTGTTTCAGGTATTTCAAGTGCAGCAGCGCTCATGCTCCTTTTCGCGCCTGACAATGAAAAGCCGATTTACAGTAAAATCGATGTCAACGCCCTCTGGATAGAAATGGTCGTTCTCGGACTTTTTGTGCTTGGAGGTATTACCGGCCCTTCAAACAACAGCGGAGCTATGATGCATCTGATCGGCGGAGACTATCAGATGGCCGGAATGTCCTACATGCTCTGGTTCTGGGGAATCTTTGTGGCGCTGGGGCTCGTTCTCCCCATGCTCCTGGAGTTTCTTGAAGCGGTGGGAGTTCATATCAGGTTTCCTCTGGTCGCTCCGGTACTCGTACTCATCGGAGGTCTGGTTCTCAGGTTTTTGATCGTCTTTGCCGGTCAGACCTACCACACCTTTATGTAGCTCCGCAACAGGATCATCATGATCATGTAACTGTTATCTTTTATTAGTCATCCCCGGGCTTGACCCGGGGATCCATCACCCAATCAAAGTCAGCATGACTCTCTTCCGGCAAGTGATTGCTGGTGACTGGTAATCGATAAACACTGCTTCTGAGACACCCTCTGTTGTATACTGGACGCTTATAAAACATCGATATGAATTTCATTGCGGCGCAGAAACGGTATTGTCCAGGGCGGATCGTAGCTCGCCAAGCGAGGAACAGAAACAGCCTTCACACCCTGCTTCTCAAGCCATTCAGTCAGTTTTGCCGACCAGTTCGCGATATTCTTTTCGGAGTGTAACCCGCTATAGCGCACCGATGCCACTTTCCGTGCGGGAACCTCACGGATCAGGATATCAGGATCGACCGGCTTCGGCAGGTTCTGCAGCGAATACTCTGCCGGCATGACAAAAGCCATCTTCCACTTCGTTCCGGCTTTCTCCTGAATCACCGGAGCGGTCATCGAAATCTTCTCGCCCTCCGCCTCCTGCAACACAGGCGCTGTCATCGCAATTTTCTCACTTCCTACATTGCTGCCGAAAATATATTTTGCCAGTTTGCTGAAACCTTTTCCGCTTGTGGAGCGATAACTGCCATCCAACAGGGTTTCAGCGATAATCATGGCATCATACTCCCTGATCTCAAATGCTCCATCCTTTTTCACGACGCTGTATCCCGGTTCGTCTGCCGTCCGTTTTCCCAGCACAGAGCAACTCATCAGTAACAAACCTGACAGAAGCAATAGCATGATATTCATCTTCTCCTCCTCGTTATTCTTCAAAGCATTTTAATTGAGAACAACCTGGAAGCAAAAAAGGTTTTCTCCGGATCACTTCAGTTCCGCACTGCTGATCGCGTTGTTCAGAAATCGGTTGAATACATAGAGAGCGCTGAAGATCGTCTTCAGATTCTCCGTCATCCCCTCCGACGTCCAGAAATCATCATCGACCCTGTGCGTAACTGCGTAATGCTTGTTTTTGAGCAGATCGATATCCGGAAAATCCTTTGGAAACCCTTTTGGCGCGGTCTTGAGCTTTTCACCGAACAGTCCGCCAAAGTATTTTCTAAAATCCTCACGCTGTATGATGGTTCTATATTCCTCAGCGTTTTCGAAAATCCCGTTCCTGATCGCTTTCAGATAGTGCGATTCCGGCATATATGCCCCTCCGCCGACAAATGATGCTTCAGGCTCGATATGTAGGTAATACCCGGCATAGGGGCTTTTTCTCCCGCCCTTTGCGATAAAAGCGCCGAAGTTGGTCTTGTATGGGGACTTGTCTCTGGAAAACCGTACATCACGAAATATCCTGAAAATGCACTCTTTGGGAATCATGACATCGACATCAGGATCTATCTCTCTGACAAGCGGAATCAGCATGGCGATAAACTGCTCAAACGCTCCTCTGGCATCATCGTAAAGCAACTTGTGCTCCTGAAACCACTCCCTGTCGTTATTTGCCATCAACCTGCCGAGAAAATCGACGGTGACCTGTAAGGACATGTTCGCACCTCCTCTTCAATTTACTTGCCGCACTCACGCCTGACAGCACAGATTGATCTGCTCATTCTCCGGTATCGCATCGCACCCACAATACTGGTAATAAAGCCAATCGGAATACATGAGATTCCAACAAACCAGAACCATCCCTCATTGGAAAAATGCATAATGGATACCCCTGCTATTATCAGCGCGACACCAGATCTGAGGTATGAAAGCAAGGTTCTCTCGTTAGCAAGAACGGTTCGGTCAATCGCAAGTTCGTCACGGAGGATCAGTGCTGTGTCATCAAATTTCGAATACGGTGAAGTAGACATGATACGACCAACCTTAAATTATTCTGTTCTGACAGAGGTTGAGACTCTGGTAAAAGCATCGAGCGGCATCCTCAAACTTACAGGAGAGGGGTAATCTCTCATATAGCCGACTCTCAGAAGCAGTTGCGGTTGTTTTTCAAGCATCAGCATTGTGGTCGCTTTTTCCGCAAATTTTTTTTCCTCAAGAATCTGAGACATCGGGTGTATACCGATAGAGCGGTCTTTCGCCCTGAGAAACATCCTCTGAAAACGGCGGCCTGTTTCAATCAGGGCCGTCAACCCGGATTTTTCCGCTGTAACGATGATCCAGCCCGCGCTTTCAGCAACCTGTTTTTTTACTCGCTCAACCGTCGCTTTCCGGAAATCTTTAGCCAGCACATCATCCGAACCGTAAAAATTTCTCACATACCAGCCGGCAAGCCCGGTAATATCCATTGCCTCAGGCGTCAGACCGTTGCGGAACTTCCTGGCATCAGCATCCGACCATCGTATCCAGCGAGCGAGCTCTTCCTGAACGTTTTCACGCCCAACCTGCTGAATGGTTGCTGCGATAGTCGCCTCATCAAGCCATGCCGCCTGAGTTGACAGAGGGGGAAAGTAAGAGAATCCCTCTTCACCACCGACAAGAAATAAAAAGTCCTCCGGGTCAATATCTTCATTCTTGAAACCGGTTCGCATGGTTCTGCGTTCGATCATCCTCTGAAGAGGATATTCCGCACGTTCATCGTTCTGCAGTTCAAGCGAGAGTAATTCAGGATCAAAAGGGTTTCTTGCAAGCACGCGCGTCTTCACCTGAAACCCGTAGGCCCTCGCCGCGGTCACCATATTCTCAATAAATGCCCCGATAGAGAGCAGCATTTCACGGTTTTTGGGATCGATCTCATTCAGCCATCGATCTTCAGCTGAGCCGATAATCCATTTGTCGGGGCTTTTGATGGTAACAGTCCACGGTTGCACATTGTGACTGCTGGGTGCAAAAGAAGCATACCAGATGATGTCTGCGCGCTCCCTACCGATCCTGGAGACAAGATCGTCATAGCCGCGGCCTTTCGACTCCTGCAATCTGCCTGGTCCATCACATGCCGACAAGCCAGGCAGTATACCGCACGCGACAATACACTGCACCGAGCGTATAAGAAATTTCCTGCGCGAAAGAGACATAGGGCCAGCGCATTAAGGGTTTTGGCCACCTTGTGAAGCAAGCCAATCTTTTCCATGCTCCATTAAGTATACAGATTTCAATGAATAATGAAATGTTAAATTTGCACTGCACAATCATTCATCTCCTGGTTTTCAGCCTGTAAAATCTCCCTGATGCGGTAATGAAGATCTGCTGACAGATAATCGCTGTGATCCGATATTGTGCAGTATATTGCGCTTGTATGGGAAAAAGTAAAACGAAAAAGGAGGTCGAGCCATGATACCAAAAGTTCTGCTGCACAATTTCTGCACAACCGTGAAAATTGATAAAAAAAAGAAAGATTACCAGGACTGGATGATCATCACCTGGGACAAGCCGCTCTTCACCATCGCACGATCCAGTATCAACCGGATTCAGGACTATGGCAATTTTGATCACTGGGACATAATACAGGCTGTAATAGTCGGGTACCGCCGGGAGAACAAATGGCATCATACCGAACATACCAGCCTTGAGCATTTCGGAGGGTGCACTGGCGTCGCCTGCAAGATCGGTGCCCTTGTGGACATGCGACTGGACGTGTCCCTCGAGGTATCCCTCTATCTGGATCTGCGAACATTGCCGACACTCAGCAGCACCTATCCCGTCAGCGTTGAAGACTGGAAGGAAATCACCCACGATGAGGCCGGAAGATTGGGGATCTATTAGCAGTAGTGGTTAGTGGTGCTCTATGACATAGTTAACAGAATAGTAACGAGTGTTTCAGGAAAATTCGCGAAATTTAAAACGAGGCGTTTATCGAAAAACTGATTCGAGCTTTCCCGGCATTTCGAGATCCGACAACAAGTTGATCTACAGGAAAGACATCGCCCCCTGAAACCCCTGAAAAAGAAAAGGAGAATATCGTGGAGCAACTCAGAGGAACAATGATGCAATCATTTCATTGGTACTCACCGAACGACGGTAAATTCTGGACTGAATGGACAGAGAGAGTGCCGGAGGTCAGCAAGAACGGTTTCACGGCCCTCTGGCTGCCGCCTGCCTATAAAGGCATGGCAGGAACCTGGGATGTTGGCTATGGCGTCTACGATCTGTTCGATTGCGGTGAATTTGATCAGAAAGAGACCACAAGAACCAAGTACGGCACGAAAGAAGAGTACAGGAAGTGTATCGACGCGGCACACGATGCAGGAGTGCAGATCTATGCCGACGTGGTACTGAACCACAAGATGGGCGCGGATGACAGGCAACGCGTTGACAAGGTCGTCGTGGTCGATCCTCATAACCGGAACAAAACCATAGGCGACTGCCACGACAGAGGCCTGTGGACATATTTTTCCTTTCCGGGCAGAGGCGATACCTACTCAAGCATGAAGTGGGAGTGGTGGCATTTCGACGCGACCAAAGAGTACGGTAACATCTACAAGCTCAAGGACAAGCAGTTCGAAACCCATGTTGACAGTGAAAATGTCAATTATGACTTCCTTATGGGGTGCGACCTTGATTTCGACCATGAGCAGGTGCGGGGCGAAGTGCACTACTGGGGAAAATGGTATCTCGACTCCTTCGGCATGGACGGCTTCCGCATTGACGCGGTCAAGCACATCCGCTCGTTCTTTTTCAAACACTGGCTGGACGACATGAGACACCACGCGCAGAAAGAGCTGTTCGCGGTGGGAGAGTACTGGTCATCGGATCTCGGCCGACTCCTCAGATATATCAAAGAGACCGAAGGCCGGATGCACCTTTTCGACGTGCCGCTGCATCAGAATTTCCATCACGCATCAAAGGCAGGAGCAGGCTACGACATGGGGTCCATCCTGAACAATACGCTGGTCAAAGAAAATCCCTCGCTCGCAGTGACCATCGTCGAAAATCACGACACGCAGCCCCTGCAGAGCCTCGAATCACCCGTTGAGTCCTGGTTCAAACCGCTCGCCTACGCCATCATCCTCCTGAGGGACGAAGGGTATCCCTGCGTCTTCAGCGCGGACTACTTCGGAGCGGAATACGAGGACAAAGGGCACAAGATCCGAATGGATTCCCACCGCTGGATGATCGACCTGTTCCTGAACGCGAGAAGCAGGTGCACCTTCGGCCACCGCCGTGACTACTTCGATCACCGCCACACCATCGGCTGGACATTCCAGGGCGACGCAAAGCACAAAAGCATGGCGATCCTCATGACCAACGGCGCAGACGACACGAAATGGATGGAAACCGGCCGACCGCACCGCACCTACCGAGACCTCACCCGTCACATCGATGAAACGGTGGAGACTAACGAATGGGGGTGGGCCCCGTTCAGGACCCGCGGCGGGAAGGTGTCGGTGTGGATGGAGAAGTAGCGGATTCCAGCGCCGCAATCCGCGATTCAAGGGGTGGATGGCTGCTGAAAAGCGCCATCATACCGCCCCCGGCAATCCCGCTGGCAGCCATTTCCTTCGGCAACTGACTCGCCTGGAGACCGCCCAGCGTCCGCAGCGCGTCGATCATCGGGCGTCGATCACCCATCAGCTTCGCCGCACCCGCATCCGCCCGGAACTCACGCTTGCGTGAAAAGTACATGACGACGATGCTCGCCAGAACGCCGAACACGATTTCAAAGGCAATACTGCTGATCCAGTAGCCGATACCGGGCCCAGTCGACTCCTCATTATCGCCGCGAAGAAAGTTATCGACCAGATACCCAAGAGCACGAGACAGGAAAATCACGAAGGTATTGACAACCCCCTGTATCAACGTCAGGGTCACCATGTCACCGTTTTCAACATGAGCGACCTCATGAGCCAGAACAGCCGCAACCTGCTTGCGATCCATGCTTTGCAGCAGCCCGGTCGAAACAGCCACCAGCGATTTCGATTTGCTGGCGCCGGTGGCAAAAGCATTAGGAGCTCCGTCGAAGATAGCTACCTCAGGCATAGGCAACCCTGCTTTTTTGGAAAGCTGTCTCACAGTATCCACCAGCCATGCCTCGTCCTGGTTGCCCGGCCGTTCAATAACCCGTGCGCGAGTGCTCCACTTCGCCATGGTTTTGGACATCAAAAGCGAAATAAAGGCGCCGCCGAAGCCTATCAGGGCGGCAAATGCCAGCAGCATACCCATATTCAACCCGTTGGCGGTCAAAAAGCGGTCGACACCCAGAATACGGGCTGTGATTGACAGCACCGCGATCACCGCCAGGTTGGTCAACAAAAAAAGAACCACTCGTTTCATTCAGATACTCCTGTCTCTATTTTTTTGATCAGTTCTGTTGAAAAGAACCCGTCGTTTCGTCATCACCTTGCGGCAAGAATTCGACTGCCTCCGTGCCGTTTTGCAGCAGGCACGATCAATGACCAACGTGCTTTTCGTGTCAGTCACACCTGCCTGTTGAATAATCTGAAAAAACGGCGTTTTTCACAAATCGTTTCTGCTTCGGCATACGCCATCCCATACTCCGACGATACAAGAGATCAAAACTAAGCATCCCGGTGATACGGAAAGGATCAATCGCAGAAGATACCGTAAAACCTATTTTGCATCGGATTAATGGTAGTTACGGATCAACGCATCCGACATCTGTCGGTTTCTTCTTTCTGTTTGGCTGTTGTCAAGCCGAATCAAGAGTATCGGAAATCCATCTGTTCAGGCTTTTCCCGGCTTTGGCTGCCTTGAGAAAAACTTTATGGTGAAGGTCTGGGGTCATCCTCAGAATCAATTTGCCGGAAAATGGTTTATCAGGTTCTTCACCCCGTTCATTGCAAAATGCAAGATATTCGTCTACAGACTCTCTGAACGCGGTTTCTATCTCGCTAACTGTCGTTCCCTGAAACGTTACGACATCCCTTGCATCGAGCACCTCTCCATGAAAAATGCCCGCTTCGTCGTCATATTCAACATGACCGTTGTATCCTTTATACGTAAGCATATCTATTGTACTCCCGCTTCTTGTAAAAAACGTCTCATTGATGTAACCGCCCCCTTGTTCGTTTCTTTTTGCGGATGAGGTCTGTGAAAAACGGCCCTGACGCCATGAAGCGCAATACGAACCCGGGAACCGCTCCCTTCCGATAATTCAGCACCAAGGGCAAGTAAAAGACTCTCAATGTCGGACCAGAGTATATCCGCCCTTACGGGATTCTGATATATCTGGTCAAGAATCTTTTGATGCCGTTTATTCATGATACTATTTTATGATATTGCCTGTTGTTTTACAAATACAAAGTTTTCATTCCGTTCGATTGATGAGCCATCAAATCCATTTATTCCTACATCATAAAAAACAGGCTGATAGTGCGTTCAGGATAAGCACGTCAAAACCATCCATTGAGGAACTGACCGCAAAGATGAGCTTTAAGAAAAAAGAGTTCCGCCTCATAAACCTGCCATTTTACCTGATCAATCGGCTCGAACAGTTCACGCGTCAACTGTAGGGCAATCATTTTTTTCCGTCCCCATACGCGAGCTATAAATCTCTTGCGTTTCAAGCCTTCGCACTCATTGGCCGAAGTCGGGAAAAACCTCCTGCAATGTAGTTACTTCACCTAATAAACAACGTCCCGTAGCTCTAAATTCAACCGTGGATACAGACACCAAACTGTTCAAAAAAAGCACATGAAAACCGTCGTATCACGACACTTGTAACGGTTTTTCCCTACATTTCAGGATAAAAGCGCTGGAAACCAGGCAGAATAGCCTATCCGTGTACGACCTGTTTGAGGGCTCCTCTATTTATTGTCATGAGAAGCCCGAGGACAAGGCAGACGAAGCAGAAAAACCGGAGTATACACTGCGTACATGAGGATTTCGAACACCACCCAACGCAGTAATCGGGCTTCGGAATAAAAATATTTCTATTATTAAAGCTTATGATCGACGCAAATACGTATCACTCACTTCCCTGCCCCTGTGGCAGCGGTAAACCATTTGACGAGTGCTGTTTCAGACCGAACAACCGAGTATCGGGTAATCCAATGGATGAGGCGATGCGAACACTGCGCGAGGAGCAACAGGGGCGGCAGTTCAGTTCCATCGAGGATGCAAACCGGTTTATGCATGAGTTCATGACCCGGCAGAATACAACGCCTCGCGATGATTTCGCAGGATTGTCACCCTCCGAGATGCGTACTGTTCTAGCAACCCCGTTTGATGCCCATGAGGTTGCATCCTTTGCCGATGTGCTTCCGCAGGAGCCGGTCTGTCCCGTTACAACACTCTTCAAAGCGCTTGCTGACGCTGTTGGCGACAAGGGACTCAAACCAACCGCCACAGGTAACCTGCCAAGAAATACCGTTCGCGAGATTTCAATAGCCCTGAACGGTACGGATACCTTCGGGAGCGAGAGATTTCCACACCGGATACAGAAAGAAACAGATTATTTCGATCTCCATCTTACACGACTTGTTGCAGGACTTGCCGGTCTCATCAGAAAATACAAGGGCCGGTTTATTCTCACGAAAAAGTGCCGGACAATCCTTGACCGGCATGGCATGGCCGGAATCTGGCCGGTGCTTTTCAGGGCGTATGCAGAAAAGTATAACTGGGCCTATAGCGACGGATACGGCGAGCTCTATTTCATGCAGCGTTCATTTCTCTACACCTTGTACCTGCTACACGTATTCGGCTCGGAAGAACAAGACGGCCTTTTTTATGTTGACGCATTTCTCATAGCATTTCCGGCCTATCTTGATGACATACCTGAGTGTCACTACATGAGCACGGAAGAAATCGTCTGTTCCTCGTATCTGCACCGGACAATCGACCGGTTCACAGGATTCTTCGGACTCGCACATGTCGAGAAGTCCGAACGGAAGTTTGGCGAGACAACCCTGTACAAAGTCCGGGCCCTGCCGCTGCTCGATCAAGCAATTCGGTTTCATGTGCCGTAAAGCGATTCAGGCATATCGTCCGGGTCATCCGTGATAGCCTTGCTCCTCCCGGCACTGCTTGTAACAATTTGTCGAACCTCTGATAGCATAATTATTATGGAATTCAAGATTCGTCTCTCGCTGTTTGTCGTCACGTTATTGCTTCCAGTATGGTTACCGATGTATGGTTGCAGTTCTGTTCATCAGGCAGATCAGGCAACTGAAACCACATCGCTGCCGCAAGCTACCGGCATAAGCGGCATGACGCAGATCGACGGCAATTCCTATCTGGTCGTTCATGATGCCTTGTCGTTTGAAAACGGCCCAAGGATGTCGATCATAACGCTATCGGCAAATGCTGCTCCGGTTTTCCATCCTGTTACGATTGACGCCTGGTCACACGGCGACGGCCGGGCAAGCGATCTTGAGTCCCTCTGCGCTGTTCCCTCGCGTTCACATGAATACCTTATGGCCGAATCAGGAACATGGAAGGGGAAGTACGGGCGATTATTTCATCTTCGCCTCGACACTGAAACCAAAAAAGCCGTAATCCTTGGCCTCATAAAGCTGCCGGTGTTAGCGGATAACAATCCTCAACAGGTTGGTGATCAGTATGAGAGCCTTGCCTGCATAAAAGGGGCTGATGGCAGGTTATTGCTACTGCTTGGCGAAAGAGGAGGATCACAAAGATTTCCCGATGGAGTCATTCGATGGGGCGTTATTGATCTTGATCGCCATGAGCTGGTATTCACCAAAAAGGGGCTTGAAGGCATAAAGATCAATGCTCCCGGGAAATGGAAAAATGAGCTTACAAACCGTGATATCAGCGATATGTATATCTCGCCCGGAGGTGAGCTATACATATCGGCCGCAGAAGACAATGGAGATAACGGACCGTTCTCTTCGGTGATATACTCTGCGGGCCAAATATCCGGAAATTTCAATTTTCCCGTTATTGCCGATCAGCATCCTGAGGTTTGGCGAACGATCAGTTCGATAAAGATCGAGGGGTTGAGCGGACCTGCTGAATCTGTCGCAGGAAGTCAGATGAGTATCGGCAGTGATGACGAGAATTATGGCACCATATGGAGGCCTGTGGAATAATCCGAAGAACAGCCTATCTTAGCAGAAGACGAATCAGCGTCTCCGAGCCTTGCTGTTATTCAAGCCATTGCTCTACATCAAATCGATAAGGATAGTACACGTTAGTTTACATAGTTACGAACGTCCCCTACTTCTGGAATCGAAATCAAACCCGGACGCTCAAACAATCTAAGAACGGATCATTATGTATAAAAATGAGCACAATTGTATGCACATTCATGGTATTATGCATAGATTTAAGGGTTTTATTATACATGTCCATAGAGAGAGAACGTCATGTCATCTGCACTTACCCCGCTCCCTCCGATTGACTCAGACCAGTTGGAGACAAAAGCTGTCCTAAAAAAATTATCCTCGGCAAACAGATACCTTGCTGAACTTAAAGGGGTTTCCGGATCTATCCCGAACCAGGGTATTTTGATCAATACACTCTCTCGCAAGAAGCTAAAGACAGCTCTGCTATAGAGAGTATTATCACCACCAATGACGAGTTGTTCAAGGACGAGCTTTTCCCTGATTTTGCAAGAAGTGCCGCAGCCAAAGAGGTCAGAAATTATGTTATGGCTTTACGAACTGGTTTTGAACGCGTCCAAAAGGACCGATTGCTGACAGCCAACACGATTCTGACCATACACGCTGAGCTAGAGAGGCATAACTCTGGCTTTCGCAGACTCCCTGGCACAGAACTTAAAAATGAACAGAGTGGCGAAATTGTTTACACCCCACCGCAGAAATATGATACGATTGTAGATTTGATGAGGAACCTTGAGTCGTTCATCAACGACGATACTGTTTCAGATATTGATCCCTTGATCAAGGTTGCCATCATCCATTACCAATTTGAAAGCATTCATCCATTTTATGATGGCAATGGCCGTACAGGTCGTATTATCAACGTACTATATCTGGTATTGAAGGAGCGCTTAGACATCCCGGTGCTTTACCTTAGTCGTTATATTATCCGAACAAAACAGGATTATTACCGTTTGCTTCAAGATGTCCGCGACACGGGAGCTTGGGAAGAATGGATTTTGTATATCCTGACCGGTATTGAGCAAACTTCTCGTCAAACGATTCGCATCGTTCAGGATATACAGCAGGCCCTCATGACATACAAGCATCAGATCAGAAATGATTTCAGATTCTACAGTCAGGATCTGATCAATAATCTTTTTTTTCACCCCTATACCAAAATAGATTTTGTGATGCGCGACCTGAAGGTAAGCCGTCTTACAGCAACAAAATATCTTGATGCCCTTGCCGAAGGTGACCGATTCCTGAAAAAAGCAAAGATTGGCCGATCTAACTATTATATCAACATCGCGTTATTCAATATTCTGGCGAAAGAAGAAGCAGAATGATGCTTCTTTAACGCGGCGATGAAGCGCAGCGGAATTACCGTCCAGTGGAGCGCTTGGTTCGGCGATTTCATTTTTTCGCAGACAAGTTCCTATCGGAGTACTTGACGCCATGATCGCTACTCATGCATTGGCTCTCGATGAGATTATGGCGACAAACAATACCCGCGAATTTGAGCGTGTTCAAGGCCTGCGATCTGAAAACCGGGCCGGGACAGGCTGATAGTGCGTTCAGGATAAGCTCGTCAAAACCATCCATTGAGGAACTGACCGCAAAGATTAGCTATAAGGAAAAAGAGTTCCGCCTCATAAACCTGCCTTTTTACCTGATCAATCGGATCGAACGGTTCACGCGTCAACTGTAGGGCAATCTTTTTTCCGTCCCCTTACGCGAGCTATAAATCTATTGCGTTTCAAGCCTTCGCACTCATTGGCCGAAGTCGGGAAAAACCTCCTGCAATGTAGTTACTTCACCTAATAAACAACGTCCCGTAGCCCAACGGCAGTCCAAGGATTGCACAAACCAATGATTGATCGTTCACGTTCTCGATTTAGAATTTCGCAGAAACATTTCGGCCCTATCCCGCGGTAAACATTTGTATCGAAAATAATGTACATGCGTTGCATAGAGTTTATTGTCGCACAACCCAAGGCCCCAGAACAGCCTGAACAAACTTAGCTTCATTAAATAGCCATCCTACACAAATAGGAAGGGGGTTCTCCTAGTGGGAGAAACGTTTTCTAAGGTAAATTCGCTGCCCCCCTAACACATCAGACGTCCCCCGGCCCTTTGTGCTCGGGTTTGCACTGTGTCTCAACAGTAATATCATTATCTTCTTCAAGAGATGGTAAGAATTCGAATTGAACTTTCAATTCAGACACAACTGACTCGGCCAACTTGGTAAAGCTTTCTAACCGTTCAATTCTTTCTTGCAGTCGCCGCCGGACCTCGGCATTGGGGTCTATGTCCTTTCCGAAATCAGCATTACTTGAAACGAAGCGGATCACGATTTCCGGGACACCGTGTTCAACCTCGGCTGCTTCTGCGAGCTTGACCCACTCCCCGGACTTATCCACAGCAGTTCGTGCTGCTTCAGACAGACAATACCCGATCAGCACTTTCGCCGAGTAATCAAGTTCATCTACCAAAGCGAGCCAATTAGCAGCGTCAGATTGTTCTTTGTTTTCATCGTTTGGTCGGCGGGCGGAACGAAAGTACCGCGGCATTTCATTGTCAGGATCGAGACTCTCGATAGCTCGAATGACTGGTTCTAAATTTTCAAATGGACGTTTGCCATTTGGCAATTCCGCACGATGCCTCCAGAGCATCATAATAGCATTGAAACAATTCTTCTCGGCCAAACTCTTATCTTCGCCAGTTGCGTTCTCAGCCTCAACGATAAGATCGGCGATATAGTGCGCCATCCAACGGCCAAGGGTATCCACTGAGGTCTCTAATCCAAGCTCATCTACGAGTTTGCGGCCTAAAGCCAAAATGCTGTCAGAGTGTGCGAAACTGTCCATCTGCTCCGAGGAGGTAGAGTCTGGCTTTCGTGGGGATTTTATCTTTGTCATCATCAACACCGTTTTTGTATGGTTGATAGCGCCGACGGCGCTCAATTTGCACTTCAATAATCAGATCACGGTCAAGTTTGGTCAACATCGCGGTCAAAAAAACCAATGACGCTTGAAGCCGACTTCCGCGTTCCAGATTGCTACTTTCGTAGCGCTTGGCCTCATCATAATGGCCCCATACTTGCGATGCCATAACAACTGAGTTCTCTCTGTTTTTCCAAAGTCTGCAATCCGAGTCGGTATCGAGTCCCATCACATCAATGATGTGACGCGCGGGCATCACTGGAGGGAAACTGATCCCACCAGCCCAACGATCCTGGGCGTCCAATTCCTGATCACCACTATTGTAGACTATCCAGCCCTTAAGCGAAAAGCCGAACTTGTCGATTTCCATATCACTTCCCGCGCTTGGTACCGCGTAATCAAAAATATTCTTAGCCGTGCTGAGCGCTCTAAGAAGCGAGAGCGATTTATCAGGCGACACTAACGCGCTGTAAATGCGGGTTGATTGCTCATGATCGGAATTTGCTGTTGTCCAGAACCCCCACACGTTAAGCATATTGGAGGCATTGAGCGCCTCGTCGAAATCTTCTCCTACGATACTCCGATATGCGTCGCCATCCTCCTTTCGATCCAGCCAAGCGGAGCGTTCCAGCGGCGTCGGATCGCGTCGATCCCAAAGCCAACGCCCATCCTTTCGTGATAGATCGTGACGGTCGAGCCAGCCTGTAAATTCATCCTCCTCGCCATATCCCGAATCGCGATGCGTAGGCGTACTGGCCAACAGATTTCCAGCAACAACCATCATCGCATGATAAGCATAATAAAACTGGAGCGTGTCAGCGCGTGGATACGAACCGTGAGAATGAATGGTGTAATTGTCTTCGTAGAGCTGTCGTCTGCTCCGCTCATCTTCATCCCATCGCCCGTTAGCTGTGTAACCGAAGTCCGTTCGGATTATTTTAAGCGCCTCTGACTCGATTTCGTTTTGTGACATTGCAAACACACAGCCCAGAGGTTCGTACCAATATGGTCCGATATCGATACCAAAGTAAAAACGATCATCTTCGTTGGTACAGGTTTCCTCTTTTTTCTTATAACGAACGCGATCGAAAGATTTGGATTCAACGACAGGGAAAGATGATACATTAACGTGTTCAAGGCAATCCTTGAGACTATCCTGGTCTGCCAAAGTCCCATTATTAATGAGCGTGAGCAGCGCTCGCGCGGCAAACTGCCTGATCAGAACGTGAGGCTGGTCATTCAAAGCCCAATCCACAAGCTGGTTCGCAAAAGGCGCAAGTGCCGCTGGAAATTCGACGGCAGCACGTGCGATGCCAATTAGGAACCATTGACGCGCATGTAGCATATAAAAAGGCAGTTTCGCATCCGCAAAGGGTCCGCTCTTCTTATCTGCCGCAAACTTGAAAACATGGCCGAGAACATCTTGTCGTTCCAAGGCAACAAGGCCCACAACCACATGCGCGCCTTCCCACCGTATGACAGCATCAGGCGCTGCCATGGACGCCCAGATATAGCCTGCCAGTGAAACCTTAACGTCAGTAGGTGGCAAGAGCTCTTCTGACCATGGGCCATCCCCATCCTTTTCTTCCAAAACCGGCGTAAAGAGGTCAAGGCCATAGCTTAATGCCTCCAGCGCCTCGTCTTCCGATAGATTGACGGCAAGCAGACTAACTAGCGAGAAAAGTCGATCAGAATCCGCAAGGTCGGGGGATTCTCCAACGGCGCCGATCACGACATCAACTATTTCGCCCTCGCTCATCCCCGCCAAGGCGCAGGCGGTCTTGATGGGCAGCACTTCATAGTATCGGTTTTTCGAAATTTCCATGCAGTAGCGGCGAGCAAAAGCTTTGAGCGTAACCTCCATTGCGCGCATTGTCGCTGGTCGGTTTTTCCATGTATCAGGCATTTGCTCCAAGAAAGTCCGAAAATGGTAAAGACCTAATTCTGGCACGTTGCCAACTGCTTGGATAAAGTCAGTTTCAGAGCCGACTGGCACGTGCCCGATGGCTTCCTTGAAAAACTGATCGTGATCCCAAGGCAACTCAGTGCTCTTGAATGCCGAATAGGCTTGGGACAGACCATCGGCATTGGTCAGATCGCAACGAGAAAACACGTCATCCCAATTCCGCGCAGACTTGGCCAGCACTTCATTTGGACGGTAAGTCTGTTCGTATTCCTGACGACTACCAGAACGCTTTATTGTCTCGTCAAAAGCAATAACCTCATCAAGACCAGCTATATTCACGTTATGCTTGGAAGCTACTTCCTTTAACATAGAGTAGTCTCCAGCGCTGAACCGAATGTATCGATAAAGATGCGCGGTCGCGGCCTCTTTTTCGTCGCGTGTTGCGCACTTTGATAGTAAGCTTTCGAGTAATTGGTCGTGTTTCCAATGCGCACGAAAACCGATTACGGGTAGTGCGTCGCGTGCATCCAAGCTTGCGCATTTAATCAATCGACTTATTGCGATAGGCAGTATCCGTTCAGACCGTCCGAACTTTCGATCCCTCCAACGGCTCAGTATCGCTAAGGATGACGACGGACAAAGGCCGCAGAGTGCTTCGATAGTGGATTTCCAATCGAAGTGCTTATCTCGTTCGACATAGTCATATGTTAGTTCGGCGCAGCGCGCAAAATGATAGGCGGTCTCTGGTGATGGGCGGTCAGTACGAGCGGCACGATTCGCTAAGCCCAAAATCGCATCCCAACGTGAAAGATTCTCGTCGCCAATCTTGCTCGTAACCTCAACTGCTTCATTGAAATATGCCTTCGCTTCTGCCTTGCTCACCAATAGAATAGCGCGGGCAGCATCGATGTAGCCTTCGGATTTGCTCTCAGCATCGGATCGTTCTTCCTTGGTAAGATTAAACGCTTCGAGAGCAAATTCTATCGCTGCTGCTTTAGTTGCTTCTTTCTGACTGCATAATCGCGCGAGAGAGGTAAGGGTGGGTGTGAAGAGTGGCCTCTTCAGGCTGCCCTTCCATTGCGAAAAGGCTGCCAGTGTCGAATCACCCGCCGCATCGAGTCGGCATAAAATGCCCAACCATAGCACAGCGATCTCATTTGAGGTATGGAAATCATCGCGATAGTAAGCTTTTCCAGCGTTCTTGGACGCCTCATGCGTCCGTTTAAGTTCGTCGTCAAGAGATGCTTTCGTCACATGGCCGAGAAGAGTGGATGCCGAAAGCTGATACCAAGGAAGCAGCGCGCCAATGTCTTCCTGAAACTCCTGGAGATCGCGTGATGTGGAATGCTGGGCTTTCTTGTCCATCTCGACCCGCAGCTCTGGATGGGCTAGGTCGCGGACTTCTAGTACATGCCCCAGTAAAGCCGCACGCAAGCAATAAGCCTGAAGTACTGGAAATCGTGCTTTCGTGAATCGCGAAGAAAGCGCTAGTGGGGGATCGCTCGGGAGATAACGCGAAAGCACCACCGCTGCCTCGTCCGCATTGCATACCACTTGTTGCAACCCCGCTTCGACCAGTGCGGTTACCGCGCCGAGGACGGATTCCTGAACATCCAATGCGTGGTCGTTCATCAACTTGATGCGTTTGCTGGTGACAAGCCGAAAGGCCCGGTGCGTCACTTCAACCGGTGGTATCCGCTGAATCTCACGGAGTTCGGCGGTGATCGCAAGCACAAGGCAAAGGTTGTTACCGGCAGCGTGAGCAAGCGCATCCACGTCCTGGAACCGTCCGTGATCGACAAGACATCTCGCTACAGAACGGCCAACGTGGAATGACACTTCGCGTGGCCTCCAGTCCCCAAGGCTGTGCGCAGCATTTACGGGACCGTGAATATTAACATGGGCGAGTGTCAGCTCAACGATATCTTGGTATGAAATCTTTTCGTTTTCGCGCTCTTCAGGGGTCAAGCGGCTCCAATTGAGTAACCACTCCTCCCCCAAGCGCAGACGGCTCCGCGCATCACTGGCAAGTTCCGGACGACCTGACAGAAAGGCCGCTTCATAAGCATGATGTGAACCGAGCCAGCCCGAGCCAAATGTACGTCGGGAGACGATTTCCTGAATATGGTCGGGTTCCAGAAACATTGCTGCTAAATCAGTGTTGGCTTGCAGGATTTTTCTTTGCCGATCATCACCGGCTGTCTCACCACCTGCTTTCAGAGCAAGCTTGGCTGCATCAAGGTAGCGCTTCGACCGTAGCCCTGCTTTCAATGCAATTTGCAAACGTTGCAATTCAACATCGTGCTTTTCGAGCGGACTCGTTTCCGGAAGTGCAGATGAGGTAAGGGCTAATTCCACAAGCTCGGAAAATTTCCCAGCCTCCAGCATCAACTGAGGCAAAACCGACGCCACATAAGCACTTGTCGTCGCAAGTGGCATCAGATTCTCGATAAACCTCGCCATAGCCTCAGCTGGCGGCTTGAATTTATCACGAAACCATGTCTCAGCAGGTTCATCGAAAAATTGAAGGGTATCACCGGCCAGGAGTAACGGACGCCCGATGTCAATCGCGAAACTTTTGATAGCCTGTTCGTCAACACCTGACATTTGAGACAAAATTGGGATCGGGATCAGAGGGCGCAGTACCGCCAGACCTGCGCAGATTTTGTCGATCTGGGCTTTTTCAACGAGGCCAACGTTATCCTTCAGCTTTGCAATGGCTCCTTCCAACAAGCTTCCAATCGTGTCTTCAACGGTTGTCGGGTTGGGCCCAAGCAGGCGCAACGTATCTGAAAGGATATGATTACGCGACAGGGCGAGCGCCTGGACGCGCGGGTTATGAGAACTCAGGCGATGGAATTCGTCGATATCGTGTTCGCTTGCGCCTGAGAACCTCTGTTTGAGATGGGCGGCCGTTTCCTCGCGACTGAACGGCTCCAGTTCGCATCGGATCACATTGACTGGTGGATCAAGATAGCCCTGACGATGCGAGCGGCACAGGAAAACCAAACGAACGTTTTCAGGCATTTTCTCCCGGATGAGGTCACGAACGAAAGATCGCGCCTCACCGATTTCTTCAGCCGCCATCTGAGCGTTGTCCGCCGCGTCCACCACGATGCACAGAAGCGCACCGGGATTGGTAAGCTGTATCAATTTGGCCGCCTGGGTTATACGGTGAACGAATGCTCGCACATAGGACGAAACATCGGCGTGAGACGTGGGAATCAGGAGATGACAGAGGCCCTTTGCAGCAAGTTCATTTGCGATTTGCACAAGCGAGTCTTTATGCCGGTGGCGATAGCCAGATGCGTTGCGGTACTGGCCATTTCCAAAACAGTCATACAAAATGCAAATTGATCTGTCAGAAAGGCTGCGCGCGATACGGGTTGCGAACACCGTCTTTCCAACCCCGGCAGAGGCGTGAACGATGACCGGAGCCCCTGCTCCGAAAATTGCCCTCATAATGTCTGACTCTTGGGCACGGGGAACGGCATTATCCAGACTTTCGATCAAACAAGGAGCGGGAAAGAGCAGGTTTTCGTCAGTGCTCAAAGCCCTTAGGACATCCATCTTGGTGATGGTTGGGTTCTTTTCTCCTTCAGACAGGGCCCTGCGGGTGACAAGTTCCTTCAGTTTCAGGGGGGCATAAACATCGGCGTCTGGCAAATAGTTACTCACATCCTGAAAGAGAATGTTTCGCTGATCCCAGTAATCATCCTGTCGATCTTCGAAATGCAGCAGCTTCGAAAACGTAGTGAGGGATTCGCCGCTCAGGGAAGTAATTTGTTCGAGTTTCTGTAGTTCGTCCGGATGACGAGGCACTGCCCCAGCTGCGGAATCGGCCACGGCTTCCGCGAAATTCGACCCGATTGGCCTGTTGGTGACAAACCAAAATTGGAGCTTCGCTGCAAGCGCATCGACCGAGACGATCTGGAGCAACTCTTGATAACGCTCAGTAAAACCTTGTATAGTTTTTTTCAGTCCGCTTGCGGTCCAAGGCTCGGTTGCATGCAGCGTCGAATGTTTGAGCTGCATATAGCGGACAAGCCGCGCTTCTTGGATGTTTTCGCTACCGAAATATTCTGCAATATCGATAACTTCCTCGCCGGAGCTTACTGGAGACGCGCTCGCTTGTTCGTCCGGCGAAGGCCCCTCGATACTGATTGCAACCAGATCGCTCTGCGCTAACAGAAGCCGCAAGCAGCGACGTGCCGCCCACAGATAATGGAATTGATCGCCATCGCGGCTAGGGCGAACTAAATTGGTTCTATGCATCACTATCGCTTATTAACTTATCCACATCCTTCACCCTAAGTACTCTCCATGGTCATTCTCAATTACTTATGATTGATATCAGGATGGCAATATTGTTCTACATGCTCAAATATCTCATTCATCGTCTGAGCACATAGGTCATCACATTCGTCACAAGTCATCATCTTCCTCCCCCAAACTGGATTTTTTTATAAACATTTCAATTATGATTGGTATTACAGAAAACCTTGTCGATCACTAAAAATATACTGCAAAGGCGTTATGCATCAAACAGACCATTTATCCATGGTCAAGTTCTAACGTCTATTAGCTCATTATGCAACAACATCATAACGCTCCATCGCCATCACTCCCCAATTTTCATGAATCTGTAATACGCCCCTCGCGAAATCTTCAGCGTATTGCAGATCTCCCCAATACTGATACTGAAATTCTTGCTGAGCTTCTTCGCCTTCTTCACCTTCGGATCATTCGGAGAAATCTTTGGTCGTCCACCCTCTCGCCCGAACTGCTTTCAATCCTGCCTGAGTTCGCACCTGGGTCAGCAGAGGCGATCCAGACTCCAGATCACCAGGGTATCCGCCCCATACCCCCTTGAAATAAGATCAACGACATACAAGAAGAATTCACGACATCCTCTCACAGAACGCTGCTTGCAGGCAGGACCTTTCCTCCCGGAGTCACATATCGGGCTTCGGCCTCCAACTGGTATCCTGTTTGGGCATAAACCGCGTCACGAATGCTTTTCATGATTTCCAGAACGTCCGCAGCTTTCGCCCGGCCGGTGTTGACGATAAAATTTGCATGTTTGGGCGATACCATTGCCCCGCCGACACGCATTCCCTTGAATCCCAGTCTTTCGATAACGGCTCCGGGAGGTCCGAAATCGGCGTATATGCCTGGACTGCTTTTAAAAACGGAACCGCAGCTTGGCTCCTTGAGAGGAAATTTTCTCCTGCGATTCGCCAGGTCCTGAAGCATTTCAACCCGGATTGCCGAACAAACCCCCGGCAGGAATCGCATGCGTACAGAAGTGACGATCTCATCATTCGCCTGGTAGATGGAACTGCGATAACCAAATCCGCACTCCTCGGCATCGCGGTCGACAATTGACCCGCGGCTGTCGACACTTTCCACGCTGATCACATTGCCGCCGATCGAGCGGCTGTTGCTGCCCCCGTTCATGCAGATCAATCCGCCCAGTGTGCCGGGGATGCCGCAAAGGTGCTCGCCGCCGGTCAAACCGTTCAGCATCAGTGTGCGCGACAGGCCGGGCACCCAGACGCCTGCATCGGCATACACCTCACCGTGCTCGATGCTGAACCTCGACATTACCGCTCCGATTTGAATACAGGGCACGTGCAATCCCTCGTCGGCAAAAAGCACATTGGTCGTCTTACCTATGACCAGATGCGCCATCCCACGCTGGTAGAACCAGCGGCGCAATGCAGCAACTTCAGCTGTCGATGACGGACGCAGTACAAGCGCCGCCCGGCCCCCGATCCTCCAATGGCTTATGAGAGAAAGATCCACGCCCTGCAACACCTCTCCAGAACAGATGTCACGGAGCATATCCATGTCCTTATCGCTTATACAATCCATTCCGCACAGAATGTTCAGTTACCGTATACCAGGTACCGGGTCACGGGAGAAAGATAGTAAACAGAGAGTAGTTATTTGAGGTACTGGCCGCCAGTGGAGACCCGTGCATAACCGATCAGAATTGATAGAAAAATGATCGATGCAAAAACCAAAAGAGGGGAATAGAGGGGACGCTCACAACTAAGTAAACTAACCTGTTCCGCAATTGATCGTCCCAACAACTGATGTATGCTGTCAACTTTATAAAATATAATGCGTTATATTCAATAATCTTGCTGCGAACGTCTCACCCGATGGGTTGCGCGAAACATAATGCAGAAAAGTCGCATTTGTTGAACCCCTATTGGCATGTCGCTCAACTTAGGTTGATATACGTTTGCGGAGAGCATCCAAAATCAGAATATCGACAAACAGGACAGCTTTTCCGTAAAGAACTGAAGAGAAGATGTCGATATGGTGGCTTTAGGAATAAGAATCTGGTCGCTATATATGCTGAATTATGTCTGCATCAAGTTGAAGAAAGCCCGAACGAGCGTGCAAATTCTTCCACGATTGGCTTCAACTGCTCTTTTAGATTCTCGCTGCCACTCCACTCTATACGATTATAACCTTGAAGATCGAAATGGACTTTTCCATCTTTTTTGGAGGTAAGGATCAGCTTCTTATTTAAACCCATCGCATAGCCGATTTCGTAGTAAACGTTAGGCCTTTCATTCGTCAGATCCGCTATAACGAAACCACAGGCTTGAATGTGTTCATGTATTGAATCAATAATTTGATGCGCATTTGGTGCAGGTCGGGTATCTGTTCGTACAGCTTCAAAACCGGCGCCTTTGCAAACAGCTTTAACGGCTGCCATGTAGTCCTTCAAGTGATCCTCTTCCTCAAAAGACATAATAACGAATACGTCACGAGATAAAGCTGCTTTTTCTGCCAAAGAAATCACCTGTTCGGCGTATACCTGAATCGCTTCGGATGTAACTAATACAGATTGTGACTTCCTCAGGAGTTGTAGGTCATCCTTTGCGAGCCCCGTGATCTTGGTTGCGTCTTGTGTATCAGGCAAGTCGTCGAAAATATTGCCTGCCGCCATGTTAAATGTCGCTATTGGCAAGATGGGTGTACCGTCTTGACGTGCCCAATTTGCCGCTGTGTAGGTGCCGGAAGCGTCGCCATATCCACCGAGCAATATCAAAACATCTGCTTGCTTGACTGGCTCAGGAACAGCCAACCTGCGCCCATCTATCGAATTCCAATGTTCAATAGCGCTACCGTTCACTCCCCCTTGCGAAGTGCGAGGATCTTGTCCTTTTGGATGATAACTGATGACGACCTTATTCGGATCAAAGCTGTTACTCACTGCAGCGTCGCAAGCGGCGTCGATGACCAGTTGATCAAGAGAACTCAAATTACCGCATCGCAATTCGTGCTTTTGCACAATAGCCTGCTCAGCAAGCTTTTTTGCAAAGTCAATGATGATACGACCTTCGGGAGTCTCTGCTTTTGACTCGTCATATCCTCCGGTAATCATGATCTTCATAGCTGATCTTTTTTCTGTTGGAGTTCAATACTCTGTGAAGCAATGGCATCTCTTTTCAAGCGCAGGCTTTTATCTCCTCCAAAGATAATCACATACACACAACACAATATACCGCATAATTACAATCTTTAAACTTCAAGACATATGACATATATTATCTCAATATGATCGGGAAGCCTATCAAAGAACGAGTTTATGCATCATGACAAGTATACATGACATCAAAGCCGCTATTGAGTCGTTATCCCATGACGAATTCATGCAACTGATGCACTGGCTCCATGAAAAAGACATGGCACTTTGGGATGACCAATTAACGCGAGACTCGAATGAGGGTAAGCTTCACTTTTTGATTAAAGAAGCCACAGAAGAAGAAAAAAACGGAACACTTCGCAAGCTGTAAATGCATAAAGCGACAAAGAGGTTCTGGTTATGCTTGCACGCTCTCCCAAAGCCGATACAGGAGATTGCCGACAAGAATTTCAAGCTGCTGAAAGAAAACCCCAGGCATCCCTCATTGCATTTCAAAATGACCGGAAAACTGTGGTCTGCCAGAGTCGGCCTTAATCACAGAGCATTAGCGGTAAAGCAGGGTAACGATTATGTCTGGGTCTGGATAGGCTCACATGAAGAGTACGAACGCCTGATTCAAAACCAAACCTGAAAGGTGTCTCCCTTTGACCCGGTTTTTCACACCCCCTCACTCTCTCCTCACCCCCAAGCTACTGGCGAATGATTATTCGCCCCTACAAACGCTGCCGCTTTTTAACTTCTCACTTTTGACTTTCCCACACTAACTCCTCCTCGTCTTCCAATATTCATTATTCAATTGTCATTATTCATTTCCCACCTTCCCACGCCCTACGCCCCATTCCCTCTTCTACCTAACACCTAACACTTAGCACCTAGCACTCCCCACGAAACTCACTATCCTCCCCGTCCTCCATTAGTCACTATTCAATTGTCATTATTCATTTCCCCCCTTCCCTCTTTTGCCTTTTAACCGTTGACTTTCCTACCCTTCACGCAGCGGACGGAGAATCCGATGCTCTTGTTAACTTTGATCTTCCGCACGGCGTTGCCGGAGGCGGCGATTTCACGGTCCCAGGCTTCGTATTGTCCGGCTTCAGAGGAAGTCCAGAAATAAGAGTACATTCCCTCCCCGTAAAACATACCGAGGCAGTTGCGGCTTCCGGCCGTAATTGCGTGGAACCCTTTCCTCTCCCTGAGCTCGCTTCCGGCAGCTTCGTCTCCGCCGAGTTCGTCCACGAGTTCCTGCCACTCGGTATCCGACGGGATATACCACCCTTCCGGAGCGAGACCCTTCGGGTCGTTCACCGCATACCAGTTGTAGAGCTTTCCGTACCGCTTGCCGTTCGACTCATCATTCTCGTAGTAGCACCATGCCCCCTCTTCCTTCGCAATAGCATCGCGCCACTCCTCTTCGGTTGCGGCATGGCGAACGGGATCGCCATTACGGTAACGCTCGACGTCGAGATTTTTCGCCATCCATTCACGTCCGGCGAGAATCACGGAATCAGGGCCGTTGTCTGCATATGGGGTAATACAGGCCGTGAGGCCTGAAAACAGCAGCAGAAAAAGACAGAAAACGAGCAGGGAGTAGTTTTTCGACATCATGATGATTTTTTTTCCATTATTCGCCCCTACAAACGCTGCCACTTTTAACCTTTTGACTTCTGTCTTCTGACCGCCCATTCCCTCTTCTACCTAACACCTAACACGTAGCACCTAACACTCCCCACGAAACTCACAATCCTCCCTGTCTTCCATTTTTCATTATTCATTATTCAATATCAATAGTCATTATTCATTTCCCCCCTTCCTACTTCTGGCTTCTGGCTTCTCACTTCCTGCTTTTGCCTTTTGACTTTCTCGCCTTCTCACTCTTCAACCTCTTCCCACCCGGTAACCATCGCCTTGATGTTTGAGGTCAGGGTGTGGCCTGTGGTGGTCATATAGACGTGCATGATGACAAAGCCGATCAACATGTAAGCCAGCAGAGTGTGGAGATGGGCGATGGGCTCCATCCACGAGGGCGGCATGCCAAGGGCGACCAGTTCGTTGAAGTAGAAGTAGGCGAAACCCACGATGATCTGCAAGGGCAGACCGACAAGCGTCAACATGAGGTAAGTGATCCTCTGCAGCGGGTTCAGACGGGAGATCTCGTTTTTCTTGAAAGGGTGCGGTTCGTTCTTGAAGATCCCGATAAGATAGTAACGGACCTGCATCATGATCTTTTCGATCAGGTTTCCCTCAGTCATGTACTGGCGGAAATCGCCGGTGGTGATGTACCAGAAGAAGGCGAGCACGATGAAGGTCACAAGCCCCCACGCCAGGAAGTTATGCACGTGGAAAGCCGTCTCGTACCCGATCAGCTTGAAAAGACCATGGACTTCAAGTCCGGTAAAGAGCAGTGAAAAGATGATGATGGCCTGCATCCAGTGCCAGAACCGCTGAAATCGCGCGTACAGATAAACCTTTCTCATACCTCTCCATCCTGTTTCATGTTCTTGTGAGCGATGTAACGCATGATGCCGTGAGCGATGATACCGACAAGCGAGCCAACGATGACGAGCAATCCAACGATCTCAACAAAGGGGCTTGCGTCCCTGCCGGGAAGGTAGAACCCACCAAGATTCTCGAGCCTCCCGCCACGTGCGTGGCAATCAACGCAGCCGAGCGCGTCTTCTTTCTGCGAAACCATATGGGAAATCGGCCAGTACATCTCGGTCTCGACGAAACCGTAGTTGCCGCTGTATTTCAAACCTGCATACTCCATACCCGTTTTGATCGACTTGTCCCAGTCGAAATCCTTCCAGTAAGCGCCCGAGCCTTTCGGACCGAAAAGTTTTGGCTTGACGAACCGTTTCAGTCCGGCATCATAGGGCTGTTTGCCACGATGGACCTTGAACGGCCAGATACGGGAAAGGGAGTCGCCCGGCTCACCGTCAGGATGGTTGATGGACACTACCCCTGAATCGTCGATCTCGGAAAGAAAGGTGACGTAGTTCATTTCACCGTTGAACCAGCGGTATTCCGGCTCGACTTCTTTCGCCCACTCAAACTCCCCTTTCTTTGTCATGTAGACCGGGAGTCCCGTGGAATCCTTCCGGGTGATCTCCTTACCCTTGTCGTCGAACTGTCCGGCTTTCGACCAGTCCCACCACATCTTCGTCGCCCGCTCCTTAGCCATGACAGGAATATGGCATGTCTGACAGGCTACCTTGTCGATATGGTCGTCTAGTTTCTTGAACTTTTCGTGCGGTTTGAGCCCGTGGCAGGAACCACAGGTCGTCGGATAATCGTCGGGCAGGGGATAATCGAACCCGTGAACGTCTCTGGCGGTCGGTTCGTAACGGCTGCCTGGAACCTGATGGCCTTCCGTCTTGTGGCAGTCGATGCAGGTCATGTTGAGCTCGTCCTTTCCAGAGGCCATATGCACGTCGATCGATTCGGAAGGATCGATCAGCGAGTTGTCGAGGTCACCATGCTTGACCGCGTCAGCCCCACCCCCCTCAAAATGACAGATACCACAGTTGTGACGTTCTGGGTTGCCCACATGCTGGGCGATATAGGTAAGATCAGACTTCGGAAAGGGCTTTCCGCTGAACACCGTATCGATAATGGAAGGATGTCCCGCTCCCGAAGGATACTTTTTATAGGTACCTGTCGCATCGTGACAGACAAGGCAGTCTACGTTCTTCTCACTGGTGAAGTCAAAATTCCTGTCTTTCCAGCCATAACCGATATGGCAGGAGGTGCATCTCGCTTCGTTGCTCTCCACCGATATGCAGAAGTTGTTGACGACATTCCGTTTGCCGAGCATCTTACCGTCTTTCATCGGTACTTCCCATGTCCAGTGCTTTGTCCGATGCAGCTGTTTGGAGGCTTCGGTATGACAGCGGAGGCAGGCGGCAGTAACTTCGGGGCCGCTTTGGAAGTCCTTTTTCAGTTCGTCGAATTTAGTATGGTCCGCGGTTGAAATCATCAGGGAATCTACCCTGTGATGAAATGTTTCCGCATGCAGGGAGGAACAAAGAAACAGAGCGGAAATAACCGGAAGCAGAACGGCAATCAGCGGTTTTTTCATGATCTCCGGTGTTAGGTTTACCGATACAGCGAGGAGCGCCTAAACACCAATGTACCGATATAGTCATAAAAAACAACAAGTTAACAATTGTTTGGGCCAATAAAAAAAGCGCATAGGGACTGCTTTGTCCTTATGCGCTTGATAGCTGTAACGGTCTCTGCGCCTCTGATTCGATCAGGCTCTTTTACTGTGATCGACCGCTTTGAGAATCTTCAGGTTCAGTACAATGAAACGCCAGAACTGGTAGAGCTTGCACTGCATTTTGAATCTGTCTAACTTTGTAGGCCTCATGGTATATCAGGTTTAACGTGATGTAATCTCATATCGGTTACTCGGGAATAAGCTGCCAGCCGATGCGGCCTTTGAACTTGTGCATGAAGGTTGTTTCAACCATCTGCTTCAGCCATGCGCCCGCAAGTCCCCGCTCAACTCTGGTAACAAAAAGATCACGTCCTTCCTTGTTGTCATAACGGGTGTGATCCGGTACGACAGGATAGATGATCATGACGGTCGCCTGACCGTTCCAGAGTGATTTACCGTTTGACGCGATACAGACAGCCAGCATCTCGGACATGCGTTCACGGTGAGTCATACGACCTCCATTGATAAGGTCGATGATGTTCAACGCAACAATTCGACCGATAACACCGGAAATCATACCTGTTCTCGGAGCGCCAGGAGTGATCGTTGTTCCGTTTTTCGTGGTATGTGGCACGGAAATAGGTCCGGGAGGAGCAAACGCGATACCTGCCGAAAAGATGTTTTTGAAAAGAGGGTTCTGATAGTTGGCGGGCCATGCATCAGGCGTTTTGACCAGTTCATCATAGCTCAGGCCATAAATACCGTCGGCTAAAATGAACCCACCGGGATTGGTAACCTGTGAGGAAATATCCTCTCCCGCCTTGTTGAAGAAAGGAAACGTGACGCCGCGCGACTGCGGGATCAGCATCGCGAAATCATACTCATCCTCACCGAAGTTCCCTTCGAAGTCTTCCCAGTAGATCTTCTTCTCGTCAACCTCCTTGACCCCCCGTCGAACTCCTTTTTCCAGTCCGAACTCCTCCATGAGATCTTCAATGAGGTCGCCTCCACGGGCAATTCTGCCCCCCTGCTTGACAACATTGATGCCGCCGACGCCGAAATCACCGATTGCCGGTTCATTGGTGAGATAGACAAGATCAGCCTTGTCCCTGATTCCGCGCTGTGTAAGATCTGTATGAATATTGGTGATATACTCGAACGCCGCACCCTGGCAGGCGGCCATTGGGTGACCGGTGCCGATAACCAGACGCTGCTTTTCACCTTTCTTCATCTTTTCAACAAGCTGAAGATAGGAGTCACGAGCTTTGACCGCTGTATCGAAGTGACATATCGATTCGGTGAATTTATCCGGGCCAAGTCCGGGCGTGGCCTTATAGTTCATATGAGCACCTGTAGCGACTATGAGGTAATCATACGCCACGCTGGCCTCGCCGCCTCCGTTGGCCTGATCGACCACAACGTAATTTTCTTCGGGGTGAACGGAAGTAACCTTGCCCTGAACAAAGTTCACATTGAACCTGTCATAGATCGGTTTCAACTTGAAGCAGGTCTCTTCAGCCTTAACCGCGTCGATGCCCAGCCAAACCCATGAAGGGACAAAACCGAAATAATCAAACTTGTGTATAACCGTTATTTCATGATCTTTGCCCAATGAATCACCCAGATACATCGCGGCAGTATGACCTGCAAACCCGGCACCAATTATCGCAACCTTTGCCATTGCCTGTTTTCTCCAATTATTCTCGTTAGGGTTCCCGAGGGAAAAAGTATTTACCTAGAGTATAAATATACTACGCATTCAGCTGATTTAAGCCAGAGAAGATAGAAAATAAACCAAATACTGCAAACTCATATAACCAACAAGTTATACAAAAATCACCCTGTTTTCATACACTCCACGGGAAATCAGCGTATGGTTCCGGCTTCACTCTCTCCGATTTTTGATACATTTACTCCTAACCTGAATAATTCACCAAGGGAAGAGAAAAAGTGCGTACAAGGACGGGAAACTTTCCCTTTTCTGTCATTCCCGTGCCTGACCCGTGAAATTTGAGCATCTATTTCACAGGTCTTACACGGGAATCCATTGCTGGTGCCGGGGTCTGCATGGATGCCGGATCACCCCGTGTAATATTATTACACAGGGCGGCATGACTGTATGTGGTTTTGAGCTTTTTTACCGGTTTTCAGGAGGGAATCCGGGTATATGATCGGCTCAATGTATATTTTCTACAATTCGGGGTTTCGAACTCTCATGAATTATTCAAGCTAACAGCAACTGCTTTTCCTTTTGCGAAACCACAGAAGCATTTCAGTGGGAAAAATACCAATAAAAAGAATACTTGCGATCGACTACGGCAAAAAGCGCACGGGCCTGGCCAAAACCGATCCTTTCTGCAGTTTCGCGCAGCCTGTCGGCACATTCCCGCCAGAGAAAATCATTACGATCATCAAGTCGTTTCTGCAGGAAAATTCCGTAGAAAAAATTATTGTTGGCTACCCCCTCAACAGTGATGGAACAAAAAATCCTATGACAGGGATAATCGATGGCTTTATCGAGGAGCTGTCAGCGGCCTTCCCGGATATTCCTGTTGAACCCATCGATGAACACGGCTCATCAAAGCAGGCAGGAAAAGTACTTATCGAATCCGGGCTGAGCAGAAAAAAAAGACAGCGGAAAGGGCGTCTTGACTCAGCGGCAGCATGCCTGCTGCTGCAGCACTATCTTGAAAGCACCGGTAACGCGTAACCCTTCAGGGGTTAACAGGCGTATAGAGCAACTTAGGGTTTAGCAATTAGATCGGGCTTGTGTATTTTACAGTTTCTTAAACATCCGGCATTTCGGATAGATAACCACAGCCTTTCAGATCAGACACATGAGCACACCTGCAATAATTGACATTTTCCGATCTTCAGGAGCCCTGCTTGAAGGGCATTTCAAACTGACTTCAGGCCTGCACAGCAACACATATTTTCAATGCGCGAAGGTACTGCAACACCCGGAGTACCTGACGGAAATCTGCAGAAACATCGCATCGGCGTTCAGTGATGTGACCATAGATACGGTCATTTCCCCGGCAGTCGGCGGCATCGTTGTCGGTACTGAAACAGGACGTCAACTGGGAGTAAAAACCATTTTTTCTGAACGCAAAAACGGTGAAATGGTTTTAAGAAGAGGATTCACGCTCTCTCCGGAGGAAAAAGTCCTTATTGTTGAGGATGTCATCACCACCGGGGGATCGGTCGCCGAGGTCATCGACATCGTCACAAAAGCAGGAGCGATAGTAGCCGGAGTCGGTTCCGTGGTTGACCGCAGCAACGGAAAGGTAACGCTGGCGGAGAAACAGTTTTCGCTGCTCTGCCTTGAAGTGAAAAATTATGATCCGGATACCTGTCCTCTTTGTGCAGAAAACCTTCCGCTTGACGCGCCCGGAAGCCGTAGCCTTACAACAAGCTAAGAGCAGCAGGTATGCAAAAAACCTGTATCAACAGTATCGCAATCATAGGACTTGGCTTAATAGGTGCATCCGTCCTCAGAGCGCTGAAAAAGTCACCGCTTGCTGCAGAACAGCATATCCTCTTTAAGGGATACGACCCCTCCTTCACTGAAAAGGATGTTCTGCACATAGAGAATTTTGGTCTTGACCAGTTTCAACAGGATAAAAAAGCTCTCTATGATGCTGATCTTATCATCCTCGCCGCGCCGGTCGAAACAAATATTCTCCTGCTGGATGAAATACGTGATCTTGCCCCGAAGCAGGCACTTGTCAGTGACGTTTCAAGTACGAAAGCCGCCATCGCAAACCGTGCCGCCGAACTGAACCTTGCTTTTATCGGTATGCACCCGATTGCCGGACGGGAACAGCAAGGCTATCACGCGAGTCATGACGAACTTCTCGCCGGAAAAACCGTGGTCATCTGCGCTGACAGGCATACCATTTCCCGGCCCGACGCCGCTAACGTCATTGCGCTTCTTGAGTCTATCAAATGCCGGATTGCCCTCATGACCCCTGAAGAGCATGACAGAATTGTCGCTACGGTAAGCCATCTGCCCCAAATGCTTTCAACAGCCCTCGTCAACTATTGCGAAAACGACATGGATAAAAGCGGCCCGGGCTTTTCAACACTGACACGGCTTGCCGGCAGTTCCTGGGAGATCTGGAGAGATATTGTATCGACAAACAGGGAGAACATTGCGACGGAACTTGAACAGTTCAGCAGAGAACTCGAACAACTGGCCGATGATGTCCGCAACAACAGGGCAGACAGAATCAGAGAACGATTCGAACACGCTAACACACTCTACGAAACACTCAAAGAGAACAGCAACTCATGAAATTCGGTATCGTTGTCAATATAAACCGTAAGGATGCGCTCGAGCTGGCAAGTGAACTCGTCATCTGGCTGAAGAACAGGTCCCTCGACTATCTTTTCGATTCACTCTCCGCAAAGGCCCTGAACGTCAATGAGTCTTCACCGATAGAAGCGATGAACACGCACTGCGACGTCTTTATCTCTCTCGGAGGGGACGGCACTCTGCTGTTCACCTCTCACTACTCGGTAACCAAGCCGGTCATCGGTATCAACGTGGGCCATCTCGGCTTTCTCACCGAGTTCAGCAAGGAAGAGATGTACGGCGCCATTGAAAAAGTGCTCAACGGCTCCTACACCATTTATGAACGAACACAGCTTGAAGCGCATATTGACGTTGAACATGAGAAAAAACGTTTTACCGCCCTTAATGACGTGGTTATCGAAAAAGGAACCTATTCACGCATTCCTACGTTCAACATCAAACTTGACGACGAACAGCTCAGCGCCTATCGTGCAGACGGCATTATTATCGCCACCTCGACCGGCTCTACCGCTTACTCTCTCTCTGCGGGAGGACCGGTTATTTTCCCGAAATCCAACGTATTCGTCATCACTCCCATATGCCCTCACATGCTGACTGTACGCCCTATAGTGATCAGCGACGACAAACATATAGAGGTTTTCGTCGATGCGCCTGACGGAGAGTTTCCACTCAACTGTGACGGACATCAAAGAAAATTGCTTCTGCCCGGCGAAGTGATTTCTGTAAAAAAATCAGAGGAAATGATCAACCTTGTAGCAAACGAAAACAGAAATTACTGCGAGATTCTCAGAAGCAAGCTGCTCTGGGGACGCGAGCATAAACCGGGTCTGTAATCAGACCATCTATCATCCGGAGTTTCATGAGTAACAGCATATCTCTCGCATCCCTTGGCCATCTTCTCAGCATTCCCCCCTCTACACCGATTGAAACCGGAGAGATGTGTAAAAGACTTCAGCTCGTTTTCGTCCAGGCGGAAACCAGAGCTCCCCGACTTCAGTGCTTTATCTCCTCTCTCATGAACGCCTGCAAACTTCTGGGTATTCGTGTTCTCAGCGAACAGGAGGCGTGCCGTGCAGACGGAAAATTCAAACCGGGCGTGGTTGTCATCGTCCCAGGAACATTCAAAGATGAGCAGCTTGCTATAAACAGGGTATCGACGCTCTACGACAATATCATTGTCGGGATTCATGATGAACCGCCACCGCTCACTGAAACATCGCTGCCGCAGGAAAGACTTGACAGGATTGTCAGCAAACTTGCCTGGGATATGGTGCATATCAGCATCTACGTCACCGCGGACAACTGGACTGTCTGCACCATGAACGGGGGATTTGTACATTTTAACGGTTCCTGCCCTCTTCCATCCGATATACTGCAGACGCTGGTCCCGAAACTGACCGCTCAGGTTGTTCCGCCAAAACCCTCTGATTTTGATCACAAACCCGGTGCGTTTAAAATCCGGGAACCTGAAAACCTTGAGCTCTCCGGGGATTTTATCGAATGCGGAAGGCTCTGGAGCTCGAACAACTATCTTCTCACCCATACTTCCCGGGAAACCCTTGCATACAGAAGCCCGCTTTACCGGAAAATCGTCGCCCGGTATCTTGATCAGCGCAGCGGCATGAGCTACGGTTTTTTTGCCAGGCAGCTACCCGTAGCAGCCCCGCCGGCCCTGCACCTTGAAGATTCCGGAATCTCAGTGAGTGAAGAGGAGCTGAGGAATCTGCCGCTGTTACCCGTGAACAACAAAGACTATGTCCCACTCAGGGTTCTCAACAAATGGTATCTGGTTGAACCGGTGCCTGTCACCGTCATCACGACCCGCTCCGGTTGTAAAAAAACCGACCTGAACCCCGAGACAGATCTGGTAGCAATCAGCCTTGACAAGTCCAGAATAACACTCATGACTCCTGAAAGCTTACCGGAAACAACCATTTCAAAACCTTCTTTCGACACCCTGACCATCCTTGCTCACGCGTTGGGTAACGCATTCATATCGAGCATTCTGCAAACCATCAGGCCGTCATGGCGTTTTGCTGACCTACTCGGTCGCAAAGGCGCATCGATGACTCATTGGCACGGTTTTCCGGAAGAGTCGATCTTTCCCGAAGGGTATTTTTCGCATGGCAGCGATAAACCTCCGGTATCCTGCTCCACGCCGCAATCAGCCGTATACAGCCTTTCAGGCAAAATAGAGGCTCTGGAACAGGCGCTTGAAACCAACCGTGAATATTGTGGCGACATCCATATTGAACCCAACCATGGCACAAACATTATCGGCCTGAGTTCCCTGGCTGAAACAGCAAAAATCATTAACGGATTGTAGCCTGAGGGGCTCTGTTGAACAGATCAGCTTTTTTTGGTATTATTGACTACTACTTACGAGGGGAAAAACATCTACCGTCACAACTGATGCAGCTACACCATCCATCCTGCACGTTATCCCCCTTCGGGAACGTACCTGTCACGAAGTTCATTATCTCATGCAGCCTGGTACTCTTCCTCTCCTCCTGCGCTGAAAGAGAAGACCCTCTTGAGGGAAGCTGGAAAATCCCCGGCAAAGAAGTCATTCTGGAGTTCAGAAACGACGGCTCGGTATCCCGGAGCATCGCTTCAAAAACAACAACGGGAACATACCGCAGAGATGCAGAGGGAAATCTTTTTCTCGATCTGGGAAAAGGAGAACGGTTAGCAGAGCTTTCAGGATCGGGTAAAGAACTTACTCTGAACGGCAACGGAAATACAAGACTGCTGTTCCTCAGAAAGCAGACCGCCGCCCGGGTCGACAGCGCCCAGGCCATATTCAACATGGGTTTTGACATCAGGGACTGCGACTCTTCCATTTCCCTGTACTCAACGGTGATTTCGCTGCTCAAAGCAATCCCCTCCGAAAAAGGGCACCTTGCAAGAGCGTATAACAACCGGGGGATCTGCGAGGAAAAAAACGGCAACCTGGAAGCAGCCATTGCTGACTACGACAAAGCTATCGCACTGGATCCCGATCTTGATATTGCCTACGGCAACCGCGCATGGCTCTACGAGAGCATCGGCATGAAGGATAAAGCCGCTTCCGATTACAGGAAAGCCGCCGAACTCGGTTATCGCCCGGCAATCTACTGGATCGAACAGCAAAAAGAGCTGGAAGACGAAAAACCTGGTCTGGAGGAATGAATCTCAACTCCTGACTTCCTGCTTCTGAAAAAACTCTCTTACATCGCGGAGTACTCACTGTAATCCCACTTGCCCTGCTCGTGCAGGATCAACTCGACCATCTCCCTGATGCAGCCTTTCCCGCCTTCATAACCGGATATATAGGAAACACGATTTCGAAGGTACTCGATGCCGTCGATAGGAGTAACGGAAAGCGTTGCTTTTTCAAGAATGGGTATATCGATGACATCGTCGGCAATATAGGCACAGTCCTCATCCTCAAGAGAGCAGTCTGCTTTGAACTCCTCGTATGCGTCAAGCTTGTTTTCGCAACCAAGGTAGATATGCTCTATCCCGATATGTTCAAGCAGCTGTCGGTGAGCACTGCTGGACCGTTCTGAAATTGCCGCTATGTGCAGCCCTCTCTCTTTGGCTTCCTTAACGGCAAGAACGTCCCTGACATTACAGGAACACACCTCCTCACCACTGGAAGCAAAGGTTATCTGGCTACCCGTCAGCACCCCTTCAACAGGAAAAATCAGCGCTTTGACCTGCTTGAGCGCTTTCTGCAGGATCTCGGAAGAGTCTCCCGTCGATAACTGAATACCAAAATAATTTAAACCGGACACAGTAGTTGTATTTAGAAGTTGCTTCTGCTGGAAAAAAACTGATTTTCTATACAGGCATGCAGCTTTTGCATCTGATGAACAATCTCAGGAAACTCCTTCAGCGAGACCTGGGTGGCAGCGTCGGACATGGCGTGTTGCGGTTCAGGATGAACCTCGAAAAACAGTCCGTGAACGCCTGCGGCAACCGCCGCTCTTGCCATAGGAAGCAGATACTCCCGCACTCCACCAGAGGTTCCCTGAGCGGAAGATGGAAGCTGAAGACTGTGCGTGGCATCATAGACAACAGGATAACCTGTTTTGGACATTTCAGGAATACCCCTGAAATCAACCACCAGATTGTGATACCCGAAGGTTGTCCCTCTTTCCGTCAGCATGATACGGGTATTGCCGGTCTCAGCCACTTTTTGCGCAGCAAACGCCATGTCCTCAGGCGCCATAAACTGCCCTTTTTTAATATTCACACAGAGACCTGACCTGCCGGCCGCTGTAAGAAGATCGGTCTGACGACTGAGAAAAGCCGGGATCTGCAGGACATCGACATACGGTGATACCCGTTCAACCTCTTGCGTCTCATGAACATCAGTCAATACGGGCATATCGAAACGCTCCCTGATCTCGCCAAGAATCTCCAGAGCGGCGCTATCGCCGATTCCCGTAAAGGAGGCGGAGGAGGAACGGTTTGCCTTTCTGAAAGATCCTTTGAAGATACAAGCAATCCCTTCAGACTCCCGTATTGCATGTAACACGGAAGCAACATCCAAAGCCATCTCGCGCCCCTCGATCACGCAGGGCCCGGCGATAAAAAACATCCCCCCGTCAAGAGGAACTTTGACGTTACCGACCGAAAACTGTTGCGATTTTTCCACGGAAGAATCTAACCCTATATTTACTTCCATTCAAGCCATATAACAGATGGAGACAAACCAGAGGAGACAAGCTACATCCATGTGTTGAATTTTACAAGAAAACAGCATCAGATCCCAGACTGTAGAAGCCGCTCAACGTTGCCCCGGAACGCTTCGCCGCCACATGTCTCTAACAAGAGCCTGTACAGGAGTCAGGCCGGTTATCCATTCAGAAGAGAAGACAACCCCGCCAGATGTTTTCAGGGATGATTTTCTCTCAGAAAATATTTATTATTTAACTTTTCATATAGTTGTTGTGGCCTCATCAAAGACGTTAAGGAACCATGGCGCAACTGACATGGTTATCAATACCATTGGTTGCAGCAAGAGTTGCAACTCTTGTACGAGATGCAGTAATTTCACAGGTAACGACAGCGTACTTCATATCCCATAACTCATCAGGATGCACGTATGAATTCTTCAGATACAAGACAAAGATTGGAGGATATCGAAAAGCAGCTTGCCGACCTCAACGAAGAGCAAAGAAGGATCCAGGCTCGCTGGGATGCTGAAAAAGGTCTTGTTCAGGAGTCCAGAAGTCTGAAATCGAAACTGGAGGATCTGAGACATCAGGCCGAAGAGTATGAACGAAGCGGCGACTATGGCAAAGTGGCAGAGATTCGTTATAGCAGCATTGCGGATATTGAAAAACAGATTGAAGAAAACAAACTGAAAATAGAGGAGAAACAGGCTTCCGGCGAACTGATCATGAAAGAGGAGATTGACGCCGGGGATATTGCTGATATTGTCTCCAAATGGACCGGAATACCGGTCAGCAAGATGCTGCAGTCGGAACGACAAAAGCTTCTGCTCATTGATCAAGAACTGCATAAAAGGGTCATCGGTCAGGATAAAGCTGTGCAGGCGGTCAGCGAAGCGGTCAAGCGATCACGTGCCGGCATGGGGGATGAAAAAAGGCCTATCGGCTCATTTATTTTCCTCGGGCCGACAGGCGTCGGAAAAACCGAACTTGCCCGTACCCTCGCGGAGTACCTCTTTGACGATGAAGACGCAATGATACGCATCGATATGAGCGAATATATGGAATCGCACTCTGTCAGCAGGCTTGTAGGCGCACCTCCGGGATACATCGGCTACGAAGAAGGTGGGCAACTCACAGAGGCTGTCCGGAGAAGACCTTTTTCAGTTGTTCTTCTTGACGAAATCGAAAAAGCTCATCCGGACGTTTTCAACATTCTTCTGCAGATTCTCGATGACGGGAGATTGACCGACAGCAAGGGACACACGGTGAATTTCAAAAACACGATCATCATCATGACAAGCAATATCGGCGCCCAGCTTATCCAGAGCGAAATGGAAAAGATGGACGGTGAAAACCGTGATGCTGTTCTGGAAACCCTTCAGGATAAGCTTTTCCTGCTCCTGAAACAGCAGGTCAAACCCGAATTTCTCAATCGTATCGATGAAGTGATCCTCTTTACGCCATTGACCAGAAAAGATCTTGAAAAAATCGTAACCATTCAGTTCAACAGTATTAACAAGCTTGCCCTGCGTCAGAATATCTCCCTTCATCTGGATGAAAGCGCCCTCACCTGGCTTTCCAACGCGGGATTCGACCCTGCTTTCGGAGCAAGACCGCTGAAACGCGTCATGCAGCGCAGCATCACCAACAAGCTTTCGGAAATGATTCTTGAAGGAACAGTCAGGGAAGGAGATTCAGTACAGGCCACCGTTGAGCATGGAGAGCTCTCTCTTGTAAAAACAGCCTCCTGACACGAGGAGTGCGGAATGAAACAAACCATAGTTCTCGTTTTCTCTCTCCTCCTGCTCACCGTGAACGCATGTGCTGCGGATCTGCCCGAAGAGGATGAGCTCAGCAGGAAAATAGGCCAGATGATTATGGTCGGATTCAGGGGAACCTCTCTTCAGGAAGCCCCTGGGCTCGTGCAGGATATAACAAAACGTCACCTTGGAGGCGTGGTTCTGTTCGACTATGACGTTCCATCGAAATCTACCGGCAGAAACATCACCTCCCGTGAACAACTCCAAAAACTGACGACCGGGTTACAACAGGCATCGGCAGTTCCTCTTTTTATCGCTATCGACCAGGAAGGCGGCAGAGTTTCCAGATTAAAGACAACCTGCGGCTTCCCGGCGAGCGTCACGGCTGCCGGGCTCGGCAAGCTGAACAACACTGACAGCACCTTTCAGTCTTCGCTTGCAACAGCGAAAACCCTGCATAACAGCGGCATCAATGTCAATTTCGCTCCCGTTGTCGATCTCAACAGCAATCCTGAAAACCCAGTTATCGGTTCTCTTGAAAGAAGTTTTTCTGCGGACCCCGCTATTGTGTACGAACATGCACGTGCAACGGTAGAGGCGTTTCACACGAAAAACATTGTTGCCGCTCTCAAACACTTTCCCGGCCATGGCAGCTCAACTACCGACACCCATAAGGATTTTACCGATATTACCGGAAGCTGGAAAACAAACGAACTTGACCCCTACAGGCGCCTGATTGAAAACGGGTATACCGATCTTGTCATGACTGCTCATGTCTACAACGCCAATCTTGACAACCGTTACCCTGCGACACTCTCAAAGCGGATCATATCAGGCCTGTTGCGTGATTCCCTTGGATTTAACGGCCCTGTCATAAGCGATGACATGCAGATGCAGGCGTTAGCCGCGCATTACGACCTGCGAACAGCAATTACCCTTGCCCTCGAAGCCGGCGTAGACATTCTTCTCTTTGCCAATAACTCGGTCTATGATCCCGATATTGCCGAAAAAGCCGTATCGATCATCCGTTCACTGGTCGAAGAGGGAACGCTGAACCCGAATCGTATCGACGCCTCCTACAAGCGGATCATGAAACTGAAAACGCACTACCTGAAAACATCGACATGAAAACCCTCTATCTGGTCAGACACGCCAAGTCGAGCTGGGACAACGCCACTATGTCGGACTTCGATCGTCCGCTGAACAAACGGGGCGAAAAAGCCGCGCCCTTCATGGCTGAATTGATGCATGAGAAACAGGTACACCCCGACCTGATTCTATCGAGTCCTGCCAACCGGGCACTGACAACAGCTGAAATATTCTGCGAAACCCTCGGATATCAGACGGACGCGATCGAGCAGAGAATCGAAATCTACGAAGGCGGCCTGAACCACATGCTGCATATCGTCCGGCAGATTCCGGACAACTGCTCAGTCGCGATGATTTTCGGGCACAACCCGACGCTCACCACCTGTGCTAATTATATTTCCGGTCAGCACCTTGAAAACATCGTCACCTGCGGTGTGGTAAGACTCGACATGAACAACGAGTCCTGGCAGGAAACCATGATTGATTCAGGAGAACTGGTGTGGTATGAGTATCCGAAAAAGTATCAGTAGGCAGGAGGAAAGAGGTTGTTGATTTGTTGAGCTGTTGAATCGTAGGGAGGGCGAGATAGCCCTTAACCGGCCATAACGGGCGAAAATTTTTTCGCCCCTACATCCCAACATGTAGCACATCCCACTCTTGTCTCTTGTGTCTTGTCTCTAATAACCTAACTCTTTTTTCGGTTCCCGCGTCATCAGGTCGAGAATGGCTTGTTCGGCAGGCTTGTTTTCAAAGAGCATCTCGTAGACCGCGCTGGTTATCGGCATATCGACCCCCAGCCTGCTGCTCAAAGAAAACACGGCTTTTGTCGTGGAAACTCCTTCAGCAACCATATTCATATGGCTGATAACCTCCTCCAGACTCCGTCCCTTGCCGATCTGCTCTCCGAGATAACGATTACGGCTGTGACGGCTCAGACAGGTCACCACGAGATCTCCTATACCTGAAAGGCCGGAAACAGTCATCGGCTCCCCCCCGAGACTGACGGCAAGACGGGACATCTCTGCCAGTCCCCTGGTGATGATCGCTGCTTTCGCGTTGTCACCATAACCGATGCCGTCGGATATTCCCGCTGCGATGGCAATGATATTCTTTACAGAACCTGCGATTTCAACACCGATTATATCAGTATTGACATACACACGAAACATGCTGGTATGAAAGGCTTCCTGGACTTTTTCGGCGGTCTCGAGACAAGAGGATGCAGCAACCACGGTTGTAGGCTGTTTATCCGACACCTCCTCCGCGTGACTCGGTCCATAGAGGACAGCGACCTGTGCGGGAGAGACTGCAGGAAGAACCTCCGGTATTACCTCAGACAAACGCTTTCCGGTGTCGAGCTCGATTCCTTTGGCGACGTTGACAATAATTGTATCTGAAAGGGAAACATCCCTGAAGAGGGCAAGTGTTTCGCGCAATGCCTGCGAAGGCACTGCGGTAACAATAATAGAGGCTCCCTGGACTGCCCTGACAATATCATCCTCAATACGGATAGAATCAGGAATGGTAACCCCCGGCAGGTACCGGACATTTTCATGGCTGGCTTCGAGCTCGCGCGCAAATTCCGGCCGATGCGCCCACAGACGAACCGAAGCTCCTTTTCCGGCAAGAAGGACGGCAAGAGTGGTGCCCCAGCTGCCCGCGCCTAAAACCGTTATTTTCATATTTCTTTGCCTGATATACCGGAATCAGGAATATCCGTGAAATTTGACTCTGTTCTCTTTGCCTGAAAGAAGGCGTCGGATATTTGCCCTGTGCGTGTACATGATTGCCGCAGCAACGATAAAACCGAAAATCAGCAAATGATAATCGAGACTGTCATGAATAAACACATTGGTATTGAACATCCTGATGTAGTAATCAAGACCTTCACCGAGATCAAACAGATACTTTCTTACGGCAATGATGACCGGAAATGCTATTGCCGCCAGAATGGAAGCAACGGAAACGTATCTCGAAAGAAATACGACAAGAAGAAAAACACCCAGAACGATAAGGGTTGTCACAGGAGCGATCCCGAACATCATGCCTGCTGCAGTACTCACGCCCTTGCCTCCTTTGAATCCCGCAAAAACCGTAAAAACATGGCCGAAAACCGCACTTAACCCCGCGATCAGCCTCAGCGCGATAGGATTGATATCCGGCAATGGCCCGATAGGGTGTGACTCGAAGAACACCACAACGGATATTGCCGCAATGGCTCCCTTGACGATATCGAGAATGGTGACGGTAAGGCCTGCTTTCCAGCCGAGTACCCTGAACGCGTTGGTACCGCCTGCGTTTCCGCTACCGAAATCGCGAATATCAATCCCTTTAAGCAACCTGCCCGCAATGATGCTCGTAGGTATGGAGCCGATAAGGTAACTCACTGCCAGAATAACGATCAAAGTAAACATGACATGACACTTCAGGGTGATACAAAAACAATAACCGGATACCCAATCAGGCAACGACCCGGCCTATAATGTAAGCATTTTCATGCTTCGATGTCAAATCCGCCATGATGCGGTCAACGGACGTTTCGGCGACAATCATCACCAGACCTATGCCAAGATTAAAGGTTCTTCGCATATCCTCTTCCGGAACCTTCCCCTCTTTACGGATGATATCGAAAATCACCGGCTCCGGCCAGGATTTCCAGTCGACATCAAGCCGGAGGCCATCCGGTATAATCCTCATGGTGTTTCCGGTCAGACCTCCTCCGGTAATGTGCGACATGCCGTGAATATCTTCTGAAGAAAGAAGTGGCCCGATCACAGGAAGATAGGAACGGTGAACCTTCAGAAGTTCATCACCGGCACTGCCTTCAAGCCCCTCAAAGGTAGTGCGAAGCTTTCCCTCGAAAACCTTTCGGGCCAGGGAGTAACCGTTTGTATGCAAGCCGTTCGAAGCAAGCCCTATCATGACGTCTCCCCTGGATATTGCAGCACCGTTGATGATCCTGCCATGATCGACAACACCGACAATAGTCCCCGCGAGGTCAAAGTCATCTGTGGCGTAAATTCCGGGCATTTCAGCGGTTTCTCCTCCGATGAGAGCGCAGGAATTCTCTTTGCATGCAGCAACCATTCCCTTGACAATATCCGCGGCCATTTCAGGCATGAGCTTCCCGCAGGCATAATAGTCAAGAAAAAACAACGGTTTAGCACCACACACAAGAATATCGTCCACACAGTGATTCACCAGACAGGCGCCAATAGTGTCATATCGCCCCATTTCCGCCGCAACCTTCAGTTTCGTACCAACTCCATCTATACTGCTGACCAGCACAGGCCTCGTATATGAGGAAAAATCCGGCTGAAAAAAACCGCCGAACGCCCCGATATCGGTCAGAACACCACTGGTAAAGGTCTGACGCACCTCCGGCTTGATCAATCGCACAAACTCTTCCCCAGCACTGATATCAACTCCTGCCGTCTTGTAATCCATATCCCTGATTGATTAGTGTTATTTCTGTGTTGCAACCACCTGACACCGCATCTGTCAATTTGTACTCCGCAGGCTGTCAACTGCATACTGCTGACTATTTTTTATTTACCGGCGTTTCAAATATGCCGCTTGACTCGATGTCGGAAAAAAACGCATAATGCAGGTGCTGAACCGCCCTGGAAACATCCTCTCCTTCTACAACAAACCCGACATTGATTTCAGAAGCACCCTGGGAAATCATACGGATATTCACATCCTTCATGGCGCTGAAGATTCTTCCTGCCATTCCTTTCGAAGTACGGAGGTTGTCACCGACAACGCTTATGGTCGCGACATCCGGCTCAATTTCCACCTCACCCATTTTTCTCAGCTCCTCTACCGGCTGCTCCAGTGAAGCTGACTGACTCACCGTCAGGGAAACGGAAACCTCACTCGTTGAGATCATTTCAACAGACACTCCTGCCCGGGCAAACACCCCGAAAATATCTGCCATGAAACCGTGCCTCCCCAGCATCCTGTTGGAACGGAAATTAATGATACACTGACCCTTCTTTACCGCGATGGACTTGACCAGCCCTCCATAGCTCGTCCCTTCAAGGGTCTCCGGATTATTGGTAATCACGGTTCCTTTCGCTTCGGGATGCAGCGAATTGAGCACATAGACAGGAATATTCTGTTTCACTGCCGGCGCTATCGTATCCGGATGCAGCACTTTAGCACCAAGATAGGAAAGTTCTGCCGCCTCGGTAAAGGTCATCACCCGTATACTTCTCGCGTCGGGAACAATCCTTGGATCACAGGTCATCACACCGTCAACGTCCGTCCAGATCTGGATTTCATCTGAAGGAAGCCATGCGCCGAGAAGCGCAGCCGTATAATCAGAGCCCCCTCTTCCGAGGGTCGTTGTTTTACCGTCCCGTGTCGAGCCGATAAAGCCTTGCGTAACGACAATACTTCCCCGTTCAAGCAACGGTCTGAGGCTGTTTTGAACATTTTTCTCGCAGAGCTCCTCAAAAGGGCGGGCCGCGCTGAAATTATCATCGGTTATCATCACTTCGCGAATATCCTGCCAGACAGTCTCATGACCGGCTTCCCGCATCGCCTCGCTGAAAATAGTCGTGGAGAGCAATTCACCGAACGAACAGAACGTATCGAAAGAGCGCGCCGTAAGCTCCCCGACGATATCGACCCCTTTTATCAGCATATCGAGTTCAGCGATATACACATCAACCTTTTCCTTCAAGGATTTGCGTAATGAGGGATCATTTATCAGCTTCTCGGCAAGCTCGAGGTGATGGTCCCGGACTTCTGCTGAAAGCCTCATTGCCTCATCAAGCCTGCTGTCACCTGCTGCCTCGGCAATCTGTATCAAGCGGTTGGTAATCCCGCTGCACGCGCTGAGCACCACCAGAGGAATATTTTTTTCTTTCTCCAGGCCAACGATCTGCATTGCCCTCTTCATCGCAGGGGCCGTGCCGATCGACGTCCCCCCAAATTTCATTACAGCCATAACTGTTATTATCTTCCTGAGACGATCGATCCGCTCAGGCATTGTGTTGTATATTAAATTTCCGGATGGTCTTAAAAACTTTCTCTACCTGCAACCCTGCTGCCATGAGAAGCAGAACATGTACACTGACAACAACACCCTGCCCGAATCACTATCGGGACTTGCGGCAGGTATTGTGCTGGACGTTTCTTTTTACTCTGGTTCTTTTTTCCGGTTGCACAGGAAGCCATTCAGCTCAAGGCGTTAAATATAGTGGAAAAAACACAAAAAAATATACGCCGCTCCCTATCAGTGTTCACGAAGACAAACTTATGGAACTGCTTGAAAACATCAGTAGTCTTCTGGGCATCGAGTATCATTACGGAGGACAATCAGTCACGGGATTCGACTGTTCCGGTTTTGTCAACTATATCTATAAGGACACCTTTGAAGCAAACCTCCCGAGAACATCACAGGAGCTTGCCCGGAGAGGAAAAAAAATTTCACCCCGAAACCTTAAACGGGGGGATCTGGTTTTTTTCAGGCTCAACAGTTCACGCATAGACCATGTCGGTATTTATCTTGACAACGACCTGTTCGCGCATGCATCGTCAAGCAGGGGAGTCACCATGGCAAGCCTCAACAACGGTTACTACAAAAAACATTTTGTCAAAGCCCTGCGCCTGCTGGAAATCATGGATACCGGCACCGGTGATTGAGAAGCCCTGCCTGCCCGTACCGATATATCGGATTAAGAGGTATATTGTCGCAAATCTCGGCTCTCGACTTTTGACTTTTGACTTTTGACTTTACGCAGAATATGCCAACATCACACGATTATATAGAACTGACCTTCACGCTTTCACCTGAACTGACAGAGCCCTGCCTGGGGCTGTTATCCGGTCAAAACATCGAATATTTCCAGGAGGAGGAAAACAGGCTCTACGCTTATCTACCGGAATCGGAGTGGTCGCCGGAAAAAGAGCAAAGCATCATAGATTCCCTTTCCGCAGCCTTCGGTTCGGCGCCGCATTATACCGTCAGGCACATGGCACACAGAAACTGGAACGAGGAATGGGAGGCCAACCTCAAGCCTGTTCAAATCTCGGACCGCATCATGATTGTTCAGCAAAACAGTGACGTCAAGCAAAAAAAAGGGCAGATTCTGATTGAAATCAACCCTAAAATGTCTTTTGGAACCGGCTATCATGCAACAACCAGACTTATGCTCCGACAGATCGAGAGCATCGATCTGAAAGAGATGCACATTCTTGATATCGGAACAGGAACCGGTGTGCTTGCCATAGCTTGCAGAAAAATCGGCAACACCCACGAAATCCTTGCAATAGACAATAATGACTGGGCAGTGGAGAACGCTCGTGAAAACGTCTCGGTAAACAACGCCGACACTATCAGACTGGAACTTCTGGATGCCGAGGACGATCTTCAGGAAATTCTAGCGCAGCACCATGACCTGATTCTCGCGAACATCAACAGAAATGTACTGGACAGAATACTACCATCAATTAAAGAGAAAGCGCCGACAAGCCGAGTTCTTCTCTCGGGAATCATGATTTATGATGAACCCTGGCTTAAAAAACTGCTGAAAAAGCTTAACTACCGTACTGTTGAGACACTCTATGAAGACGAGTGGCTCTCAACGTATATCACATCAGCTTCCTGAATTTTCCGGAAACCGTTATGAAAAGAGTATCGTTTGTCGATATCGGCACAAATACCGCCCTCTTGCTGATTGCAGACCTTGACCCGGACAACAATCGAATTCTGCCAGTGCTTCACCGGCAGTCAATTGTCAGAATCGGGAAAAATGTCGATGAACAGAAGATTATCGACCACGCAGCCATGCAGCGCCTCATCCAGTGCATGCTTGATTTCAAGGAAACAAGCGAAAGCAACGACGCGCTGAGCATCATAGCAGCCGGGACCAGTGCGCTCCGTGACGCGAAAAACCGCATGGAAATCATTGACGAGGTTGTCAGGGCAAGCGGCATCGTAATTAAGACCCTCAGCGGAGAAGAGGAGGCCGCCATGACCTTTAGCGGGGCTGTTGTCGGAATGGAAGATATACCCGAACGGTATACCGTTATCGATATCGGAGGGGGAAGTACTGAAATAACGATGGGAAACATCGGCCATATCGAGGAAAGCGTCAGTCTTGATATCGGTTCCGTACGATTGACAGAACGGTTTTTTACCTCCCAGCCACCCACCGAAGAGGAATTACAAGCGGCAAAAGAGGAAATAGACAGTACGTTCACCAGCACTATCGAGCCCTTCTTTTCCGGCCGGGAGCAGGTTCACGGAGTAGCCGGCACCCTGACAACAATCGCCAATCTTGTCTCCGGAGAGAAAGAGTTTGACCCGGAAAAGATCCACAACTATCCGCTCCGATACGATCAGGTCAAGCTGCTGCTTGATGAGCTTCAATCGTTAACCGTCGAACAAATAATCACAAAGGGAATCCCGGAAGGCCGGGCAGACGTGATAACCATGGGCACCCTTATCCTGCACCAGTTCATGCGACTGCTTGGCGTCCCGGAAATCCGGGTCAGCATCCAGGGACTACGCTACGGACTTGCGCTGAAAGAACTGCAGAGGCTACGAGCCGGGGAGTAGCGATCTTGTTCGATGTGAACGATCATGTTTACCGCACACATCGAACAGAAAGTCCGTTTTCCATACAGGTATCATTACGGAAGAGAACAGCATTTTTGCTGCTCATGTTCCGGCACCATGCATATCCTTTTACAAATAAGGTAGATGTCCAGTAGAGCCCGTTGGTTCCTTTATGGAAAAAGCGCCCGTCGCTTCTGCGATACCCGCCGCTAACACCTGCCGATCTTCTTGCGGATGAAAAAAAAGAAGCCGCTATCAGATGGTTTGCCGCAAACATTTTACCACCAAAAGCGCCTTCAAGATGCTCCCAGTCCTTGTCTGAAGGGATCCTCCAGCCTTTCGGAGAAAGACCTCTGGGGTCATTCACCGCATACCAGTTGTAAAGCTTGCCATACTTGTTTTTGTTGCCGGCGGCGTTACGGTAGTAACACCAGGCGCCTTGCTTTTTCGCCGCCGCGTCAGCCCATTCCGCAGGAGTAAGCGCATGACGAATGGGATCGCCGTTGCGATAATGGCTTACATTGAGATTTTGAGTCATCCAGAGTTGACCTTTGACAGGAACCGCTCTGTACACGTTGCCGTCAACATCGGTAACCGTTGCGGCGTGCACAGCAGTACCGATACCTGAGAGTACAAGTATCGTGAACACTGTCGCCAATACAGCGTAAAATTGTTTCATGGCGTGTACTTCTGGGGGTTGAGGGGAATAATTACATTAAAACACAACTCTTTACTACTTAAAGAAAGATAGTGAACCCCCTGACAAAAAGCAACGGAACAAGAGATCACGCCATCGGCACACAGCACCCTACTCACCAACTGAGACTGGTCGCAAAAAATACGTCACATCAAGACAAACGTCCTTCTTTATGATGTTTACTTATGTACGATCGCACAACAGACAAAGAAGCCTGCCGGAAATATCTTTGGAGAAAATCAGAAATATCTCTTTGTTTTCTCGAAGACGGTATCTCCGCCGTATCTCATCAGGAGAAAGCGGAAAATCACGACGAAGGATACTGGCCGACTCTATCCCCTGTTCTTTGAGAAACGCTGTAAACCGTCCCGGTTTGAAGAAAATCGTTGTAATAATTCTGAACGACCTGCCGGGAAAGTCTCCTATTTTCCTGTCAGAGGTCAGATAGTCAATCCTGGAATTGATGAACTGCAGACCATACTGAGCCGCGGCAAAGGCTGTCAGGCGTGCTTTGATTATTGCCGGATCGGGTTCATAGAGATATCTTCCCGGAGTCTGAGCGATATGTTTCTGATGCTGACACCCGGCTTCTGAAACGATAACGTTTTCTTTATCACCTTTCAGGCTCACCGCTTTGACGACCAAAGTCTTTCCTGCATCGAGCACTCTTCGGCAATAGAGCAGTATCTCCTTGCACTCCCTCTCAACAGACAACACGATCACCTGAAAAAGCGAAGGCAGTTTTGCCTCGATACCGTCAATTTCCAGAGCCGGTGACGCCTTGACACAGAATCGATGCGCTTTTCGAAGCAGCAGGTCGTGCAGTGAAACCACGTCAGGACTTCCTGCTTCAAGAGCTGCCGATCGCCGACCCTTCTCACGCCGTGCAGGATCAATAAATATCAGGTCGAACGACTCATCAGGAAAGGCTTCAAGAGTCTTGACGCTGTCGCCATGAATCACCGTTACGTTACTGATGCCCAACTCCCTGAAGTTGTGCTCCGCGATCTTCGCGACAACCGCGTCACGCTCGCAATAGACAACCTCATCGAACCGCTCCGCAAAAAAGATGGTATCGATCCCCAGCCCCCCACTCATATCCAGGAGTCTTGTGCCTGACATACCCTGCAATCCCGACTTATAGCGGGCAGCTCTTTCACCCGAAGCCTGTTCAAGCGCGAGGGAGGTATAGAACAGGTTACGCTTCGAAAGCTCCGGCAGTTTATTATGCGCCTTTCGCCTGCATGCGATCTGTTCGGCAATAGCCCTGACAGGAAGGCCTTTCAGGTGATGATGCTTCATGGCAAACAGGGCAGGGTCGTCATCAAGATGCTTTTCCAGAAAATCACGGACTTCAGGAAGCTGGAGCTGTTGGAGTTCTTCTGCGGTCATGAATACGTCTTTCTCTATTTCAGGTAATTGCGTGCATTGATTTCTTCTCTTTTTACCTACATTTTAATGTAACAGAGATACGTCCAAAGCGCATAAACACAACACATGAAAGGAGAAACCCTCATGAAAAAAACATCTTTTCTTGTTTCTGCAGCAGCTATCATGCTGTTCGGGATAAGCCTGATTCTCCCTGTTTCCAACGCTTCTGCGGAAACATTTTCCTTTCTCGGCCCTTCAGGCGGCGGGGGAGGCAGCTATTATGCAGACAACCAGACAGGCGGCCTCCGTGTCGTTGAAGTTCGTGTTCGTTCCGGCGTCTACATCGATGGAGTTCAGTTCATCTATGAAAACAAGATAGGACAGGTCATCAACGGCAAATGGCATGGAGGACAGGGAGGCACCCTCAGCGTCTTCAAACTGCAGCCGGGAGAAACCATCACAAGGGTCACCGGTAAGCACGGCTACTTTATCGATTCTCTGCAGCTGGTGACCAGCAAGGGAAGATCAAAAGGATGGGGAGGTTCCGGCGGCTCAGCACACTACACCTACAGCGCCCCTCCGGGATCGCACATTCACGGCCTTTTCGGAAGATCCGGTGTATACATCGACGCTCTCGGCGTTATTCTCTCGACTCCATAATGCCTGCTTCGAAATCCGATCCCTGTCTCCGGTCTCCGGAGACAGGTCGTTCATCCGCTTCTCTTATCATGCTGTATAGAGGCTATCACCTCACAGACCGCATCCGTCAGAACATGCAGCTCCTCCGTTGAAGTGATGTACGGGGGCATGAGATACACCAGCCTGCCGAACGGTCGCACCCATACCCCTTTTTCAACAAAGCGCTTCTGGATGACCCCCATATCGACCGGCTGTTCAAGCTCGACAGCCCCGATTGCTCCCAGTACGCGAACATCCGCAACGCCCGGAACGCTCCTGCAGGGTTCAAGCCCTGAAGCGAGTTGCGCTTCGATAACACGCACTGAATTCCGCCAGTCACTTTCGGCAAGCAGATCGATGCTTGCCGATGCGACCGCACAGGCAAGCGGGTTGGCCATAAACGTCGGGCCGTGCATAAACACTCCCGGCTCCGCGTTTGAAATAACCCCTGAAACATCCCCGTTTGTCAGCGTTGCCGCGAGAGTCATGTAACCGCCGGTCAGTGCCTTTCCTATACAGAGAATGTCAGGGACGACGTCGGCATGCTCAAGGGCGAACATTTTTCCTGTCCGTCCGAAACCGGTTGCGATTTCATCGAAAATCAGAAGCAGGTCATACCGGTCACACAGTTCCCGGACACGAACAAGATAACCCGGCGAGTAGAAGCGCATACCCCCTGCGCCCTGGACAACCGGTTCGAGAATCACAGCGGCGATCTCGCGATGATGCATCTCCACCTGTCGTCTGAAATCACCGATCGAATCGTTATTCCACACATCATGAAAACCGCAAGCAGGCGCTTCGGCAAAAAGCTGTTGCGGTAAAACCCCACTGAAAAGCCCATGCATTCCGGTCACAGGGTCACAGACCGACATAGCAGCAAAGGTGTCCCCGTGATAGCCCGATCGGACAGTCAGGAGACGATTTTTTTGGGGGCGTCCGGCCGCATGGTGATATTGCAGCGCCATCTTAATGGCAACCTCTACCGAAACCGAACCGGAATCACTGAAAAACACTTTCTGCAAAGGCCCGGGAGTCAGATCGACGAGCTTTTCTGCAAGACGTACAGCAGGTTCATGGGTGAACCCTCCGAACATCACATGGCTCATCTTTTCAAGCTGTTTACGAACAGCTTCGTTCAATACCGGATGGTTATAACCGTGTATCGCCGCCCACCATGAAGACATGCCGTCAATAAGCCTCCGGCCATCCTCAAGCTCTATGCGCACCCCTGATGCCCCTTTCACCGAATAGACGGGCAACGGATCACGCATGGATGTATACGGGTGCCAGATATGCTCCCTGTCAAAGTCAAGTGATTGCGAATTATCTTTCATGATCCCGCTGCGCTTCCTTCCAGAAGAACCTCGACATCGGCAGGATTGAACGCCCCCCCGACCGCATCCTGATCAGGCATATCGACTACCGGACAGAGGTAACCGTACTCCCTGAGGCTGCGACAGAAGACCTGTCGTGTGTCCCGGGCAATAGTGCTGTCGATTTTGCCGTAAAGATTGTACAGCAGGCCGTTGAGTTGAAGTCCCCTCTTCCGGCATGCCTCTATAGAGAGCAGCGTGTGGTTGATACTTCCAAGACGGGCCGAAGTCACAAGAATGAGGGGATAACCTTTTTCCTTCAGATAATCGGCAATCAGCAGCGACTCATGTAACGGTACAAGCAGGCCGCCTGCCCCTTCAAGCAGAACAGTGTCGAATGTTTCCTGAAGCCTGCTGGTAGCATCGCTGATTACCGACACGTCAACCGTTCGATTGTTCATTCCGGCAGCAAGGTGAGGCGAGGCCGGATAGCTGAAAACATAGGGACAGGTGGTTCCGTCACGATCGACATCCTGCAAAGGCACTCCCATGATCTCGCGATGCAGAAGAATATCCTCCGAAACATCCTGGCAACCGGTCTGAACCATTTTCTGGGTAATGACCCGACTGCCGGACTCAAGCAGTGAACGCGCCAGAAGACCGGTCGCCACGCTCTTGCCGATTCCGGTATCAATCCCTGCTATAGCAATGACATTTCCGTTCACGCTCGTTATGCCCCCTTTTGCTCTTTTCTCTTCACTTTTGATTTTTCACTTTTGCCTTTTGCCCTTTTGACCTTTGACTTTTACCCTTTGCCTTTTCCCTTTTCCCCTCTGCCTTTACTCTTCTCCTTTTCTTCGAAACACACAAAAAATCGGATGATAGGTCAGATGTACGCCGGAACTTGAGGAATACGACGAGCGATACCGCTCGACAAACCTTCGATGACGGGTTTTCGTCCATTTCTCACGGGCAAGTCCATTGACACCTGTCCGGCTTATATGCCGCAGCACCTCTTCAGGACTTCTGAAATCCAGCCTCCTGACCTCCTCATGGGTCGTAATCGGTGTAAACAGGGGATCGGCCATCCCGTTAAGCTCTTCAAGATCGTAATAGTTGAGAGCATGCGGTTCAAGGGAGCTGATCTCGAGCATGTTCCTTTTTCCGAACGTACTGAAGGCAAGCAGGCCTCCCGGTCTCAGAGCCGCCGACATCTTCCGGAAAAAAGAGGGCAGGTCGACAAGCCACTGAACGGTCGCGTTGGACGCTGCCAGATCCAGCCGGTCGGGCAGCCCCTGACAACGCTCAATATCTCCGGCAATGAATGAAACCTCCCGAACACCGTGCTTCAAAGCAATCCCGCTGACAATCTCACCGCTCTCACGAACCAGATCGTTTGCCACATAGCTTCCGACATAACAGCGGGACAGCAGTGCCTCGGAAAACGCGCCGGAACCGGAACCTATTTCCAGAACACGCTCAAATGAAGGTTTGAAACCGTTGCCGCAAATCATACCGGCAAGGTCAGACGCCATGCTCTCCTGTATGACGGCGTAACGGCGATAGCCGCTTAAACGCCTGGCAAAACGCTGCCGGATCAACTCCTTGTTCAATGATCCATGCATGAGCACACCTCCGGCCAGCTGGAAGAAGAGAAAAACGGAAAATGCGGCATGTCCTCAGAGATGCTGTACTCCAGATCACGCCAGGCGAATTTCTGGGCCTTTGGAGAAAATATCATGTCACGCCCGCCGATAAGCGCGCGCGTATAGCTCCAGGAAGAAGGTTGCGGCAGGGTATCCTCTTCAACATGCTGCTGTATCGAGGCAAGCTCCTCTTTCTGGTCAAGAGCGCTTCTCTCCGGAGAAACAGCCATAAAACGATGAAACAGAGACGAGCTCCCGCACATCCTCCGTATGAAACGTGTCCGGTTCTCCTCGTTATAGTTGCCAAGCGTCTGAGAGAATATGGCAGGAGAAATACCCTCCTCACTGCTGATCGGGTTCAATGTACCGTTTATTGCAAGAGCACGACCGATACCGGAAAGACCTGCTTTCTGCGCCGCCCAAACCCCAAGCGACCATGCGACGAGAATTCGCTCACCATAGCTCGCGATGGTTTCGAGAACATCCTGAGGCATGAGAAGAGAGCGGTAATCGTAACAAAGCAGTACATCATATCTGAAATCCGCAGGCGTATTGGACTGGAGATATTCGGCGATGCCTCCGTCCATTCCCCATCCATTGAAGAAGAGCAGCAGACGGTCATGTCCTTTTCGTTGTATCCAGCGGGTAATCAATGTTTCAGTGTTGAGCTGTTGATTTGTTGAGTTGTTGATTTGTTTATTTTTTGGACTGACAAGCCGGACTTGATCCAACATCCATGACAAGCCGTTTTTTCGGTCACGCCTTCTCCTTTCCCACAGTCATGCCGGACTTGATCCGGCATCCATAGCGTTTATCAATACATCTTATGGATCTCCGGGTCAAGCCCGAAGATGACTCATTGAGAAAATCGCATACAGTCTCCACATTCAAAACCATGATTTCTCCCCAGTGCCCACTGCCCGATTCAGTATCTCCGGTATTCCTGAAATATCCTCCCACCCGATATCAGCGCGAAGGGAAAGCCTTATCCTTGCGGTGTTTTCCGGAACCGTTGGAGGACGAACAGGTAACGCGAGAATACCGGCATCCCTTAGCGCTGCCGCTGCACGAACAGCATGCTCATTTTCCCCCATGATTACCGGCACGATCTGACTTTCACCCCCGGTCTGCAGACCGTTCTCCCGCAACGCCTCACGCAACCTCGCAGCAAGGGAGTGCAGATGACGCCTTTCCTCGCTCATTGTCCGCTGCCGCTCCAATACCTTTTTGCTCCAGCCGAGCACCAGGGGCGGCAGGGCAGTCGTAAAAATAAGGGATCGCATGGTGTTGACGAGGTAATCACTGATCAAGCTGTCCATTACTCCATAGGCGCCGGAAGAAGCAAACGACTTGCCGAACGTCCCGATAATCATATCGATCGAATCCGTGAGTCCCGATGCCTCACACAGACCCTGCCCCGTATCACCGAATGCCCCGACCCCATGCGCCTCATCGACAATAAGAAAAGCCCCGTAACGGGCCCTGAGCTCACAAAGCCTCTGCAGATCAGCAAGATCTCCGTCCATGCTGAATACCGACTCGGTCACGATAAACATCTGCTGACAGGTTCCCTGGCTCCCCTCAAGCAGCTCTTCGAGGTGGTCGTAGTCAAGATGCCTGAATCGTTTAAACGCCGCATCTGCAATCCTGCATCCGTCGATAATGCTTGCATGGTTCAGCTTGTCACAGAGGATCAGATCATGCCGTGAGGCCAGGGCGGGAAGAATTCCGACATTTGCATGATAGCCGCTGTTGAACACCAGTCCGGCTTGCCTGCCGTACCATGAAGCGAGAGACTCTTCAAGCTCTGTATAGAGCCGGTGGTTTCCCGTAAGCAGTCGGGACGAGGAACTGGTCATGCTGAACCTGTCGCTGTCGCTCCCTGGCTTGAACGCAAGAAGATAGTCCTGACGAAGCTGCCCGTCATCACCCAGGCCGAGGTAGTCGTTCGAAGAAAGATTCAGAAGCATCTTTCCTTCAGACCCGATAAAAGCACCCTCTCTCTTCCCGGTTTCCGAGAGTACTCTGAAGCGTTCCTGCTCTCTGAGCATGTCGAGCTCTCTCTCTATCCTCTCCTTCAGGCTCATGAGCGCGATACCTCTGCGAACCCGGCAAGCTGCCGCATGAACTCCCGGTCATCACCTATTTTCCGTCCTCTCGTTGTCAGGTACCCTCCGGTCAGGAACCCGTTCGCTCCGGCAAGCATGAGCAACCCCTGGAAATCATTCATGACGGTTTCTCTCCCGGCAGCAAACTTGATGATTTTTCCGGGATGGACCAGACGGCATAAAGCGAACGTTTTCACAATATCCGTAAGCGCAGGCGTTGCAGCTCCCTGTAAGGGAGTCCCTTCTATCGGCACCAGCACATTGAGCGGGATAACGGCAATATCGAGTTCCTGCAAGGCATAGATAAAATCAAGGCGCTCACGCATAGTTTCTCCAACACCCAGTATCCCGCCACAGCATACCGGAATCCCATACTTGCGCAGCAGGCGGATGGTATCGATGCGGTCTTTAAGTGGGTGACTGTCTGCGATGAGATCACTATAGCGATCAGGCGCAACCTGAATATTGATATTATAGTGCCGAACGTTATGCTCGGCAAGCATGCGAACAGGCTCTTCACCGAGAATACCGAGTGATGCGCAAACATTCAGATCCGGATACTCCTGCCGGAGCTGATCGATGATTGCCACGATTTTCAGAAATTCCGGATTGACTTTTCTGTAACCGTATCCGCTGGTTACCACCCCGAAATGCCGGATCCCTTCATCATAAACATCTCCTGCCGATCGCACAATAGCCTCAGCATCAAGCAGCGAGTATTGCTCCACATCGGCACTGTTGTGCAGCGATTGCGCGCAAAAACGGCAGTTCTCGGCGCATACGCCGGATTTTGCGTTGATAATCGAGCAGCTGTGCAGGGCACCTTCAGAGAGCGTCGCGTATCGGTTTTTCACCTTGTTGGCAAGCGACAGAAGATCCGGCACATCCTCACCTGCAAGGTGAGCAAGCTCGACAGCAACGTCAAAAGGAAGCGGTTCTCCTGTCTCCAGAACACTGTATGCTTTCACTATTGACTTGTTCATTTCCACTGTCATGATTGCATCGTATCTAGTATTGAACTCCTTTACTCAGACGAGCTTCGCCGGAAGAAATAGCGTGCATGCTGCCGTCTTGCGATTCAAGCATTAGTTCGCCCGTTCTGGTCAGACCCCGAACACGCCCTTCAAGAGTGCTCTTGTACTGCTCCACCTTGACTTCCCGGTCTTTTAACCATGCGTATCTTTCAAGATAGGGGAGAACAGCAAAAAGATCGTCAGCCTCCAGCCACGTGTCATACAGCGGCTCGAAACTGTTGAGTATGGAAGACAGAATATCCGGTCGGGAGTACTCACTGCCCGATTCAAGAAAAAGGGATGTCGCGATCCCCTTGATTTCTCCCGGAATATCCCGAAGATTGACATTGACGCCTATGCCGACAATAACGAAATGCGTCATATCGGGTTCGCTTTCCATCTCACAGAGAATCCCGCAAACCTTCCGTCCTTCTATCAGAATATCATTGGGCCATTTAATCGCCGAAGAAACGCCCTCAACCGTCCCGTCAAGCGCCTGGTGAATAGCTGCTGCTGCAAGAAGCGGTATCTGGGAAAGCCTTACCGGCGGAACAGGCGGGCGAAGGACAAGCGAAAAATACAGATTCGCACCCGGTGGCGAGACCCACTCCCGCCCCATTCTTCCTCTCCCTCCGGTCTGACAATCCGCCACAAGAACACTTCCTTCAGAGGCCCCCTGACGCGCAAGGATTTTCGCCTGCATGTTCGTTGAATCAACTTTCTCGTGAAACAGGAGATTCCTGCCGAACCGGGTTGTCGTCAGCTGCGGGGAAACTTCCTCGGATACCGGAATATCAGGGCTGGAATGCAACCGGTATCCTCTGCCGGAAACCGCCTCTATCGAGTATCCGGCCTCACGAAGGCGTGAAATATGCTTCCAAACGGCACTCCGCGTCATACCGAAATCGCGGCACAGCTCACCCCCGGAAAGAAAACTCTCCGATGCTCGCAACCGCTGAAGAATGTCCGCTGTCTGCTGGTTCATGAACCCGTTAGCCTTTACACGAAAAAAGCGTCGTGACCGACGCCCATGATTGTCAACCAGAATTTACAACCAAGTTGACAACTTTACAAACAGACAACGTTTCCTCTATCCTGTGGTAGAGATCCACACGGAACAAAAGCATCCGGAATATTCTCTCACATGCAAATTGATACTGCAATCTCAAAGATATGGTCAACGATAAACTTCTGAAAATGAATCATACTGAAGGGATATGATACTATCGGTATTTTACTTAAGGATACGTTAACTACTGGAAGCAGTTTCTTAATCAGAGATACGTCCATCTTGATTTTTCCTGAAGACCGAAAAACATGTCGTTTTATCAACACCCCCTGTCGACCTAACATGAAAACGGTTTGGGACAGGATAAATAGCCCAAGTATCAATATCGTTTTGATAAGCCATTTTCAATGCAACAATCAAAGTATGAACTTTTGGTCCAAACGGATACAAGATTATTGGCGCTTCTGACTTTCTTGCTTGAACAGTTAGACTATCAACAAAATATGATAATTTGCTGGCATCATAAAGATCTATAACCTCACATTTCCATCCTTTACCTAAAACTAAATCCGTACTTTCATAATCCCCACCATATAATGACCTTAATCTTTTTATAACATATTCATTAATTTGAAACGAACTACAGAGAAAATCAGGTCTATCTATAGTTCTTGATAAAAAGATCATGCCGTCACTTGGCTCCAATTCCTCGAGTGCTATTGCCAATCTCTCTGGCTCATGTCCAGGAAATACCACCCCAATTGCGTGACCCTCATGAGTTAGATGCCTTGGCTTACCGATAGGCACATGAATCACATCACGACAAATAAATCGCGCAGTTGAATCAAAATAATATGAATTTGGTGTAGAATACAGAAAATGTATTTTTGTAAAATCTATATTAGTTTTAAATATTGCGGTAGCCATCGCTATGAGATGAATACCGGAAAAACAGGATATATCAACAAACAACTGACAACCTTTGCACTCTAAAAAAATACCCTCCATTTCCCTAACAATATTTGTAAGAGAAATTGGCGAGACCTTTACGAACTTTTGTTTCGGTTTTACATCAAAACAATTCTCAAAAAATTTACGCTGATCATTTCTGATTTTTTTATCTTCATCTACAGGTTCTGCAATTGTCGGGTAATCAAAAATAAAATGATAGTGCACATCAACACTCAAACGCCTCAATTCATTAGCCGCACCCATACTTCTCGCCTCAAAGCTCACAGATGAAATAAGGGCATATTTATTTTTCGCCTCAGAAATAACTTTCTTAAGATCACGTTCTTTAATTAACATGCTCTATCTTTTGATTTGACTGCCACTTCCGCCTAGTCTCAGCAAAAGCTGAAAGAACAGACATCATATCTATTTCTTTAACTACCTTTACAGTTTGAGTAATTCTTCTTGCACTATCAGCTACCATATTTATTGCACCCCCATTATTAGGTATTACAAAAACCACCTTTTTTGGCAATTTTATTTTTCCAATCCCTGCCTTTGGATGTGCACAAACCATACCTGCAGAAAAATTTATAAGGTTATCCTGTTCTCTATTATCCACACATCCAATTAAAAGAGTTACATCTCCAACAACAGAATCAATATCAACATTATAATCAAAATCATCATCAACGTTTAAATGTTGAAATATCATTTCTTCTCTATTGCAGAAGACCTTAACTTTCTCAATAACCTCACTTTTACTATTTGGAGAAATAAGAAGCACATTATTTGGCGAAGATCGTCCAGCCAAAGATACACCAATGCCATTTCTTTTTGATTTTGCAACACATTCTGATATAGCGCTAACAACATCTGAAATAGAATCCTCAGAAGAAAGAACGCCAAATTGTATTTCGGTTAAAAATCTTGGCATCATTCTAAGACTCTCAGATGAATTTGTAACTGGCAATATTGACTTATTTAAGCCATAAGCAAAGCCTGTTTCAAATAAAACCTCTGGACTTAATCGACTAAACTCTGAAACAACTAACCTTGCTTTTTTTAGGCGTTCTCGTATTACAGTAGTCCACTTGGCACCAACGGCTACTCTTCCATCATTGATCTCTATACTTCTAAGTGTAGGAGTTCTTTTTATAGCTTGCTCTAACATATTCCTAAAACGGCAACTAGATTCAGAGGCGAAACTATAAGCGATAAAAATGGATATCTTTCTTTGCTTTCTAGGACCACCCCCTGTAAGCTGGCCTTTTTTCAATGTGTAAAATGAATATTCTACCATAAATCCCCCTTTTGCCATACTAACAATGGATTAACCTCAAAATGATAATATGTTTTATTGGGATGCCATTGTTCATCATTTATTGTTGTCAGCAACCCTGTATATAAAGCTTTATACAAAAACTTTTCCTCTTTCGACAACTCTTCAAAATTCCTTTCGGTTTGAACAAGCATCAATCTTTCAGGAGACGACGGCTTTATTCCAAGCGGAAACTTAACAACTGCACCCATATCTTTTCTTATATCTCTCAAAAAACCCTTTATATCTCTGTTATATTCGCCAAGGAACCCTTGAGCTGCACTCAATAAGTTTTCCTGAAGATTCTGCAAAGAATCCATAAAGCAAGCTTCTGAAAAACGACCATTTTTGTCAACTGATCCGTGAATAATTCTAAGTCCAGATCTTATTGAGTCGCGTGCTAACATAGATATCAACGACCTGTAATCATCAGGAATAATGGAATATGTTTTAGGAAGCCATGATTTCAGAATTTCTGTCATAAAAAAGCGCCACTCATCTGCGTATGGTGTAACCCCATGATGCAAAACAGTATAGTGATCACCCGGAGCAGGCAGTCTTGATGTTGCACTTTTCATATTTATTAAGCCTGGCCTGGCAGCTACCATTACTGTAAAACAATGAGCCTGATCAAGCAAGTCGAGTATAACCCCTAAGGACGGATATGGCGCTTCTTCCGCCCTATCTAAATATAAATAAAGACCTTCTTCAGAATAATTCTCGTGAACTTCGCTAAAAAGATCTAATAATGCCTCTATATTTGGACCTTGTTTAAATTCCTCCAAACCAGTGTAATATAGCTCATTACTAAGTTCAGATAAGTCATAACTATCCTTATTCCTTAATTTTCTAGGAAGAACCTGACGGAACTCATAGTCTGGAACGATGACCCCTGCCCTTCTTTTACATTCTCTTGCAAACCAAATAGCAAAGCATGCTATTGTTTTGGCACGAGCACATAGTTCAAGATCTGGATTAATACCTTCATATGATAGTGAGCCTAGCCCTGTATCGCTTGAAACTGGATTTGTTATTTTCCTCAAATCTCCATAGAGCCTAATACTTTTATCATTTTTTTCAGAATGACGTAGCCACGTCAGCAACATAGTCTTCCCACTACCTCTTGTGCCGAATATAAGCGTACTTCGTAAAAGAGAATTCCCAAAGTTTGGTGGAGCCTGAAAACGATCGAGCAATATTTTAGACGGTGTTTTTTCAGCATCCAATACAAGAAAACCATCTAACTTATTCACTAAAGCCATATATCAATAAACTCTTAGTGCATTTAATCAAAAGCAATAATTGCTCTTAAGGCTATTTCAAAAAATGAAATCTTAACAGTCTATTTTTTCACACCAACGGAAAAACTGATCGCATTAATAAATACAATATAGCAAGGCGTAACGAACTTTAAAAGTAATTTATCCCGTTTATCATTTATATCATCATGGCAAAATATTTTTTTAAGTGCCATTTGTTGCTTCGAACCCCTCCTTTTCTCTTTACATTTAGAAAGAAAAATATGATAAAATCGCACGTACTTTAATCATCTCAATGTTTATGCTATCATCAAAAAGAGAAAGTATCGCCTTTTTCTTCTTGTATTCGTACTTCATCATCACGCCGCCGTCTGCCGACCATACAGGTACTGCTGAAAACCGATGAACAGCTTTTTAATTGTCGCTATGGTGCCGAGTTCGGCTATGGCGTCGGAAACTGCGTGGTATTTGAGGTTGATAAGGTGGGGGAGTTTGTCCTGATCGAGTTCTTCGACGCCTTGACGGATGTAATGATCGAGCACGAATTCGAGGAAATCCTGCTGGTTTTTGTCGTTGTAGCTGCTGAAGATCGAGGTTTTGCTGCAACTGACCCGCTCTTCGCGGGTAATGGGTTTTTGCGCGAAGGCGATATAGGCGAGCACGTCGTAGAGGTCGCTCTGGTCGGCGTTGATCATGCTTTTGAGTTCGGCGAGCTGCTCCCTGCCGTAACCTTTTTCCTCAAGCCCTTCAATCAGGGCTTTTCGGGTATCCGGACGACTCCAGATTTTGCGAAGTTCTTCTTCATCTTTAAACAGGTCCGGCAGGTCGCCGAACAGCTTTTCCATGAACTCGGCAGCTGAAATGGGTTGGCCATCTGCGCTCCAGAAACTGGTCATCATCATGTGCTGAATGGAGCGTTCCTTCCCGTCGGCAAGTTTGACTTTGACTTTCGGGTGAGGTGGCGGTGTTTCTTTTCCGCCAGTGTCCCCGTCATAAGGCCCCGGGTCTTCCCTTCCAGGAGGAAGACTCTTTCCATTGCCGTCACCATCGACAAGCACCGGCGGTTCAGGCGCAACCGGGTCGCCATCCCATTCGGGATCGCTGAAATGCTCATAGGCTTTGACGAAATCGTAGATGGTGAAATAGTCCTTGCCGTCGAAAAGCCTTGTTCCCCGTCCGATGATCTGCTTGAACTCGATCATGGTCTTGATGGGGCGCAGGAGTATAATATTGCGGACGTTGCGGGCATCGACGCCGGTCGAGAGCTTGCGCGAGGTCGTCAGGATGGCGGGAATGTTTTTTTCGTTGTCCTGAAAGGTTCTCAGAAACTGTTCGCCGAGTTTGCCGTCATGCGCCGTGACGCGTACGCAGTAGTCTGGAGCGTTGCTTTGTTTCTGCTGGTTGATCAGGTCCCGGACGAGCAGGGCATGCGGCTGGTTGGCGCAGAACACCAGGGTTTTCTGCTTCTGGTCGATCGCCAGCATGAAAATATCGACGCGCTTTTTCTCCCGCGCCTCCATCTCGATCACTCTGTTGAAGTCCGATTCTTTGTAGAGCTTGCCCTCCTTGATCTCGCCTTCAAGCACCTCGTCGTCCGGAGTGTACGTATAATCGTCGATGGTTGTCTGGATCTGCCGGACCCTGAACGGGGTGAGGTAGCCGTCGTTGATTCCCTCTTTCAAGGCGTAGACATAGACCGGCTCTCCGAAGTAGGCGTAGGTATCGGCGTTGTGCTCACGTTTAGGGGTAGCCGTCAGGCCGAGCTGAACGGCTGGAGAAAAGTATTCCATAATCTTCCGCCAGGAACTCTCGTCGTCAGCACCTCCCCGATGACACTCGTCGATGATGATGAAATCGAAAAAATCTGGCGGGTAGTCGCCGAAACTGGGTTTCGGGTCCCCATCGTCATCGGTACCGTTCATGAAGGTCTGGAAGATTGTAAAGAAGACGCTGCCGTTCTTTGGCACCTTTCCCTTCTTGCGGATGATCTCCGGATCTATCCGAACCTTCGCGTCGTCAGCGAAGGAACTAAACTCGTTGAACGCCTGATCGGCAAGGATGTTGCGATCGGCGAGAAAAAGAATGCGCGGTCTTCGTGACTGCTCTTCGTCCTCCTGGATGTCGTTTCGCCAGTCTGGAAGGTTCCATCTGCTGTGGAAAAGTTTCCACGCAATCTGGAAAGCAATAGCGGTCTTGCCGGTTCCCGTGGCAAGCGTCAGGAGGATGCGATCACTGCCTTTTGCAATGTTTTCGAGCACCCGGTTGATGGCATTGTGCTGATAATAGCGCGCTGTCCATTGACCGCCTTTGTCATCGAACGGAACAGCCGAAAACCGGTTGCGCCAGAAAGACTCCTTAGCGGTGCTTTCGGCAAAGAGAGCATCCCAGAGTTCATCGGGCGAAGGGTAGCGTTCGACATACCCTTCAACACCAGTCTGCATGTCAACGCGGTAGATTCCCTCGCCGTTGGTCGAAAAAGCGAAACGGGTCTGCAGCTTGTGAGCATAGTTCTTCGCCTGAGCGAGCCCTTCCGTATCGCTGAGCCCTCGTCGTTTGGCCTCGATCACCGCAAGCTTCTGTTCGCGATACACAAGAACGTAATCGGCAATGTCCTCTTTGGAGCGCCGACCAGCACCCTGCAAACGGCCGGGAGCAATCATCTCGCGCCGAATTCTGCTGCCGTCGATCTCCCCCCATCCGGCAGCCTTGAGCGCAGGATCGATCAGTTCTGCCCTGGTTTCGGCTTCGTTCATGGATATAGTTGAAGGACTAGTTGAAAAAGCCGCGCATGAATTTGCGTTTAAAGAAGCAGGTTGTTTTAAATAAAAGAGTTAACACAAAAAACTCCATTTGATCATGACTTGCTTTAAAAGAAGTCTCTATGCCCAGAATGGCACATAACTACGGTATCGGGTAGATGCTTGTGCTGGGTCAGACAGCTTTATTTTTCCTGCTTCTACAGTTGCCGCAATTATCTGAGAAACCGTAGCGGTTTTGCTTCCCGGAAATTTGAACCGTTCTCGAAGGCTCTGATTATTCATTCGCTCGTTCATCACATAACGAAGGCAACAATGTTGATAACAAGCGCGGATGCGGTCATTCCGATCCATTTCATCAATGTCGAGATGAGCAAATAAAACAGCAATCGTCCGATGATCCCCAACTCGAAAATCTGGTGCTGGCAACTGGTATGCTTCAGCAGCGTGGATTACTTTATCAACGCCGCTACCTTTTTCTTCACAGATGCCAAGCCTACGCATTATGTCTGCTAATTGCTCATTCCGAGATTGGTATTCATCAATAAATCGATCCGTTGAAATATATGGCTTACCTGGATTTGATATCTCCATACGATCATCATAGAGCTCAATCATGACCGACGCACCCGTCTCTGTTAAATCTTGATGAATCAAGGCATTTGCTACAAGTTCTCTAATGGCGATCTCAGGAAACATCTTAACCTCATGCCGAAGCGCTTGCTCAATCACTTCATTTGAAGGAGCAAGACTACTGATGTAGTCGACCAACCCTTGAAAAGCTACAGCATAACCTTTTACCCCTTTCTTGTCGGATTTTGTTTTCAGCTTATTTTTTCCATCATAAACAATTACACGCGGAGCCTTTCGTGCTAACAAATCAAATTCATCAAAACGCTTTGCAAAAAGAAGCGCTCCAAGGTTAGTAATTAACCATTGTGGTCCCTCCTTACCTATAAACCTTTCGTGAAAAAATTTATCCAATACAGCCGTTCGAGTTGCCGGATAAGGCAGTTTTAAAAGATCAAAATAACTTTGAGTATCAAGCAGTTGCACTATTTGAGCACTATCGCAATGTCTCTTTGCTGGCTCAAAAAACCAGTTCTTCTGCCCTTCAGAAAAAATTCTTTTCAATTGATCAGCAGTCATTGGAACAAGATTTTCTCCGGATCTCATGAGATAAGCTCCATCAAAATCAAGGGGGTGGCCAATGGGACGTGATGGGATTTGAAATATCAAAACACGACCCTCAGGATGACTTAGCTCATATACATCAACTCTGATTCTCAGCTTCTGAAATATTTTCGATTTAATTGAGTCGATTTCGGAACTTGACGAAAATGCCCGAGACCCAACTACTCTACGAGGAAGTTTATCCGCAACTCCAAGAATCAGGAACCCTCCACGTTCATTTGCTAATGCCACACAATAACGTAGAAGTTTTGTAGTGTCAAATTGTTGTTTGGCCTCTTTGAATTCTAATCGCTCTGTTTCAACAGGCGCTTTCAGCCATCCATCAAGCTTTTCATGTGAAATCATCAGTTCCTTTTTCTACTTTCTCTATATTGTGATACTCTTTATCCGCCCTCCTCGGATACTGTTTCTTCAACCGCCTTAGGATCAGCCGTCAGTTCTCCGCTGAATGCTTTATGGAGTAGTGATTGCTTCAGTTCAGCGAAGAGTTTGAGTTTTTGCTGGTAGATGGATTCAAGGCATTCGATATTTTTCCTGAGAGAAACAAAGTCAGCGACAATTGCATTTTGATCCTTGAGTTCAGGTAAGGCAATAATGATATCTTTTATTTTGCCTAAACTCAGGTTTTTTTGACGAACTCCTCGACGAAGATGAAGCACGTTTTCTCTTATCGCTCTCAATGCCAAATTTACAAAAAAAAGATTGACCTTTGGATTTGGCTTCATTCCAGCAATTGCTTGATTAAAAGCCGCATCCCTATCAAGAATAGACATTTTCAGTGCAGCAGTATCATACATACCGATAAGTAATGACCCTTTTGGGAAAAGCTTGGCGTTAGAGTTTGCCAAACCTGCCGTTGTTATGTTGCGCTCAGGTACCGTCGTCAGTAGATCGTTCAATTCTCCGGATGAATACCATGCAATCCCTTGTCCCCAATATTCTGGAATAGATCTCAGTGGTGTTCCTCCGCTTTGAATTTCTGATAAATCCCCAAGCCGCTTCTCACTCCACCCATCCCCTCGCTGAGTGAAAACCCTGTTCAGTTCGCTTTCAAAAAGCTCTTGTGCATGGGCAAGGTTTTTCTTTGCATTGGCTGTCGCCGTTGCAATCGCCGCAAGCGCCTCGTCAAGAATCGCCACGATCCGTCGCTGTTCGGGGAGAGGGGGAACGGGAATTTGAAAATCGAGAACGGTCGGAATATTTGCCCGAGGCATCCTTGTTCCAGTTGAGGTAACATCAATTTTTTGTACCGTCCTGCTTTTAGTTAGCCAAAAAAACAAAAATCTGCGATCGAGGTTGTCAGCACATTCAATCGGAAAAATTTCAGTCGAACAATGGCCATTAAAGTCAGGCAAGAAAACTTTGTTCAAGTATGGTCGTAATCGGCCGTAAAGGATATGCTTCTCATTGAATTGAAATGATGTGCTTTTAACTGTTTTTTCTGTGGGCGCAGTTATCAGTTGTCCTGTGCTACTTTCGATATCTTCCATTCCAATGTATGGAAGTGAGGCGCCTGAGTGTTTGCGTTTTAACACTTTACAGACATCCCCCAACCTTTTCATTTCCCAGCCCTCCTTCATACCATCCTCCTGATTTCTGCCAACACCTCAGCCGCCTCTGCGTCCAGCACTTCGATCTCATCGAGGATTTCTTCGGGCGAGCGTACCGGAACGGCTTCAGGGACGTTGGGATTCTTGACGGAGAGATCGACGGTGTCTGGGTCGATGTCGGTTATGGCTTTTATCCAGGAGTTGGGCGAATCGGCACAGCTCTGTTGCAGTTCGACGAACTCCTCGAGGTCGCTGTCGTTGAGCGGATTGGTCTTGCCGAGGCTGCGGCCGGGGGTGAGCTGGTAGTACCAGATCTTCTCTGTCGGCAATCCTTTTTCGAAAAAAAGCACCACGGTTTTGACGCCGGCGCCGAGGAAAGTGCCTTGCGGACAGTCGAGGATAGCGTAGAGATTGCTGCTGTCGAGCAGTTCCTTTCTCAGGGCTTTGGATGCGTTGTCAGAGTTTGACAGGAATGTGTTCTTGATCACCACGGCGGCCCTGCCCCCGGCCCTCAGGCTCTTGATGAAGTGCTGGAGAAAAAGAAACGCGGTTTCCCCAGTCTTGACGGGGAAGTTCTGCTGGATCTCCTTGCGCTCCTTACCGCCGAAGGGCGGATTGGTCAGGATGACGTCGTAGCGGTCCTTCTCCTGAATATCGGTGATGTTCTCCCCGAGGGTGTTGACGTGGAAAATGTTCGGTGCGTCGATGCCGTGCAGAATCATGTTCATGATGCCGATGACGTAGGCAAGAGACTTCTTCTCCTTGCCGTAGAAGGTCTTTTTCTGCAAGATACCGAGTTCGCTGGTCGTCAGGTCTCCCTGACGCATGTAATCGTGCGCTTCGCAGAGAAAGCCAGCTGAACCGCACGCTCCGTCGTAAACGGTTTCACCGATTCGGGGTTTGATGACCAGCACCATGGCGCGGATGAGCGGTCTCGGGGTGTAATACTCGCCGCCATTACGACCCGCATTGCCCATCCGTCTAATTTTTTCCTCGTAAAGCGAACTAAGCTCATGTTTTTCCCTCTGCGAACGAAAGGTGAGACCGTCCATGTATTCAAGCGCATCTCGCAGGGAGTAGCCGCTCTGGAACTTGTTCTTGATCTCACTGAAAATCTCCCCGATCTTGTATTCGATTGTGTCGGGACCGTCTGCAAGAAGCTTGAAGCGTTTGAGATAGGGAAAAAGATTTTCGTTGACAAACTCTATCAGGTCATCGCCAATACGAGCGTTATCGTGGTCGAACGAACCGTCAGTCTTTTTCGGAGCTGCCCAGCTTCCCCAGCGGTAAGGCTTGGCGATAATGAAATGATAGTCTCCTCCTCGAAGCTCGGCCTCCTGATCCCGCACCTGCTCAAGGTCATCGAGGTATTTCAGAAAGAGCATCCACGAGGTCTGCTCGGTATAATCAAGTTCCGTCGTACAACCGGCCTCTTTCCAGAGAACGTCATCGATATTTTTGAAGGTTTGTTCGAACATACGGGTACAGCATTACAAAAATGACATTTATATGACCATCCTCTGATTATTTTAAGGTAGGTAAATCACGCAATTCATTCAGCCTGCAAGAACCTGTTTTAGCCTGTATCTTTTCAAAAAAAGAAAAGAGGGGGTCGTTATTCACTCCTTACACTAATCAGCAGAACAAGACTCGTGACTTTTCCTGAGATACCTGTATGCACTTCATACCATCAGGGCGTTTCATTCCCCTGCTTCCATACGCAAACCGGGTGCAGAGAGCTCACGGCTCCGCTCCGAAGACGTGGCCGTGATGGTCTTTGTACAACCTTCACGGCCATGGCTTGCAGGTCAGGAAATCTCGAAGAATTTGCTGCCTGGAACATTGCAGATCGGGCAGGTATCGGGAACAGTGTTCTCGACGGTGTTGCCGCAGACAGGACAGACGTAGATCTTCGCTCCCGGCATGTCGCTGCCGGCCTTTACCGCATCGAGCGCCTTGCTGTAGAGCCCGTGGTGGATCTCCTCAACGGCGAGCGCGTTCTTGAACGAGAACTCTGCAGGCTTGTTTCCTTCCTGCTGGGCTTCGGCCAGATACTTCGGGTACATCTCGTTGAACTCGAAGCCTTCTCCCGCTATAGCTTCCTCGAGGTTCTCGGACGTGCTCTTTATCCCCCCCATGACCCGCAGATGGGCATGTGCATGAATTGTCTCGGCTTCCGCCGCTGCGCGAAAAAGCTTCGCGACCTGCGGCAAACCGTCTTCTTCCGCTTTTCTGGCAAATGCAAGGTATTTACGGTTTGCCTGGCTCTCGCCTGCAAAGGCGTCCTGCAGATTATCCATTGATGACATGTGATCTTCTCCTGTTGTTGTGTTGATGACGCAGGTCTGTATCCTGCAGTTCCTCAGTTGATTACACGTGCGTGATACCTGTATGGTTCGAGATTTCCGAACTGGTGGTACACAAATCAGCAAGCGAAAGATTGTGTACATTTTCATTCCCGCTCAAACGCGCGAAGTCTCTGAGTTCTTCGGTATTTGTTCTGAAAAAATTGGCAACACGGACAGCGGATTTCTCGACATCCAGACGGGCACGAAGCGCAGGGTCCTGCGTGGTGATCCCAACAGGACATCTGTCTGTGTTGCATATCCGGTATTGCTGGCACCCTACGGCGATCATGGCTGCCGTACCGACCGCGATAGCATCCGCGCCCATTGCAAGCGCCTTGGCGAAGTCTGAAGAAACACGAAGTCCTCCGGTAATAATCAGGGAAACCCTGTCGGCACCCCTTGCGTCCAGTACTTTTCGCGCCCGGAAGAGGGCAAATATGGTCGGTACCGATGCAGCATTCTTGACAACCTTGGGAGAAGCTCCGGTTCCTCCCGCGCGACCGTCAATGGTAATGAAGTCAACCCCGGCGTAGAGCGCGATGTCGATATCTTCCTCGATATGACCAGCCGCCAGCTTGATGCCCACCGGCTTTCCACCGGTCTTCTCCCGAAGATGATCCACGGTCGCCTTCAGATCATCCTTTGTGCGGATATCCGGGAAGCGGGAGGGACTGATAATATCCTGGCCTTCGCGAAAACCGCGGATCGAGGCGATCTCCCTGGTAACCTTGTTGCCCGGAAGATGACCGCCCATTCCAGGCTTTGCCGACTGGCCGATCTTGATCTCGACTGCATCGACCCTGCTCAGATTTTCATCCGTCACGCTGTACTTGTTGGGAACAAACTCGAAAATATATTTCCATGAAGCCTCAAGCGACTCGGGCAGAATCCCTCCCTCTCCGGAACACATGGCTGTTTTGACCCTCGCGCTCCCCCTGGAGAGAGCGAGCTTGGCTTCACGGGAAAGCGCTCCGAACGACATGTGACTGACAAAAACCGGGGAGTCGAGCACAAGCGGAACAGCTGCACCCGGCCCGATGACCGTCCGCGTGACGACCGGCTGGGTTTTGTTCAGGGGCATCCTCGAGAGCTGCGCTCCCTTGAAAAGAATCTCGTCCCAGGAGAACGTATGAACCCTGGTACGCATAGGCTCGATAACTGACCGGCCAGTGGCGGCCATGTAGTGAATATCCGCCATGCTTGTTTCCAGCTCATCAGCCGGCCTGCTCCATTCACCAAGGTACTCCTCGCCTCCACTTGCATCTTTTGATGTCCCTGCAGATATCGGCGCATCAGATGACACTCGACTGAAAACCTCTTTGCCTGAACCGCAGACAGGACAGCTCCAGTCATCGGCCAGCTCCTCCCAGAGGATGCCTTCTTTGGCTTCATCGTATACATGGGAACAAAGCCCGCACTCATAGCTCCGCATTGCAGGTTCTTCCTGTATTGCCGGCGGCTCAGCGGTTATTTGAGGGCTCACCTTTGTAAACGCGGATTTCGGCGATCCGCAGACAGGGCATACCCAGTCATCCGCAAGATCCATCCACGGGGTTGATGCTTTTGATTCATCGTAGCTATGGGAGCAAAGAGAACAGTGCCATACGGCCATAATAACTCCTTGTTTAATCATCCTTCCTTACCCTTTCCCACGCCCGAGGCGACCTGCTGCTGTTCATACGTGGCGCGATAACGCTTCAGCCCGTTGAAAATGCCTCTGGCAATGTCACGCTGCACAGTTGCCTGTCGGAGAACCTTTTCCTCCCCAGGATTGGAAAGGTATCCCGCTTCGACAAGCAGGCTCGGCATGGAAGGTGTCCAGAGAACCATGAACCCGGCCTGACGAACACCCCTGCCGTTAATATCTGTTTTTTTCTCCATCCCTTCGAGAACGTGCATTGCAGCCTCTTTTGATTGCAGGGTGAACGCGTTCTGTGCAAGACTGCTCATGATAGTGTGTTCTTCGCTGAAGCCCCTGTACTTGTTTTTATAATCCTCCTCCTGCTTGATAGCGGCATTTTCAAGCATGGCGACCCGAAGAGCGGCATCATTTTTGTGTGGCCCGAGAATATAGACTTCCGCTCCCTTGGCAGATCTGTTTTCAGCCGCATTGCAATGAACACTCACAAAAAGCTTCCCGTCACTGCGGTTGGCGATTTTACCCCGCTGCTTCAACGGGATAAAACGGTCGTCACTGCGCGTGTAGACCACCTTTATTTCAGGCCACTCTTTTTTGATAACCGCACCAAGGTACCTGACGATCCTGAGCACAATATCTTTTTCACGCGTTCCTCCCTTTCCAACCGCGCCAGGATCTTTCCCTCCATGTCCTGCATCGAGAACGATGGTGTCGAACTTCCATTTCTGCAGATCTCTGGCCAGTTCTTGTCGTATCCGCTTCTCCTTCTCAGCGCGATACACCGCCTGGACATCGATATCGCTCATGATCGAGATTACATAGGTATTGGTAGCGGAATCCCACTGATACTCGCTGGATTTCACCTTGTAAAACTCGTTATTCAGCGAAATATCGATCTGCATGGCGCCATTGCCAAGAGGTATGGCCCGTATCTCTTTCAGCAGACCCTGGCTGAATGTCCTGAAAAAATCAGAGGGATCACCTTTTGCTGTCTGCAGGGTAAGCGAGGCCGTCGATTTCTTTCCCGGCTTGATGAACGATGCGGTGGACTTCGATCCGGTTGCCTTGATGCGGATAACGACCCCGTTGGCCAGTTCACTTACCTCCAGAGCATTGAGGGTTGTCGGTCCTTTGTAACGGGGGGCAGGGCCGTAGCCGATATGCCGGTCCTCGGCTCTGACAATACCGACCTTGCTTTTTTTCGAACCGGGTTGAGAACTCCATAGAAAAGCATCTATCCTGCCCTGTTGCTGATCATAGACGACTTCACGATCCATCCAGAGGGAAAAAAGACGCACCGCATCGACAGCTCTCAGCCAGAACGACTTTTTCCAGAGAACGGGAGCGGAACGAAGTTGCACAACACGCTGGGACCTGCCCGGATTTTGTGGCAGAAAATCCGCGAAATTGCTGCCCTCAATGAGACGGCAAACCGTTTTAGTCCCCTTATCACTATACATGATCGAAAGCTGCCCCCCGTCGCGTTTGCTTAACAGTCGCAGGGCTCTGGACATAGATGTAATATCGACATAGACAGTCCCCCCGAGCTTCACAGCCTGAACATCCATTGTGTAGCCAACCTGAAAACCCTGAACGGCATGCAGAGAAAGTTTTTCCGCTCGGGCATTATCGAGTGACACGGCACCAAGAGTACCGGGCATAGAGACAATCAGCAACAAAACAAGCAGAACATGGTATCTGAAGCGGCAGAAGTATTCACTCACGGAAACTGCATTTAATATTCATCGAGGCATTACATAGGGATATTCGAAATTATACTAAAAATTTTCATGGTCACCACGGAGAACCTGATTCTCTTTACCGGCTTCCCCTGCTTCCGTCTCCCTGATACCGGTTTTACCTGCTTGTTCATCCTGAACACAGAAAAGTGAGACGATTTACATACTACTCATAACTCTCCCGGCATTTGCACCCGACAAACAGGGTAAAATTTGTTTTTTGGCAAGCAACTCCTATCTTTTCCAAAGTTCAATCATACCTTTTTATCATCCCTAAGGCATCTCAATGGCTTCTTCTCCAGCAAGCTCGTCAGCAAAAGGAAAAACACTGATTGTTGTCGAATCCCCGTCAAAGGCTAAAACCATTAATAAATATCTTGGTTCAGATTACCTGGTGTTCGCCTCTGTCGGCCATATTAAAGACCTTCCCAAAAAGGAGATCGGACTGGATTTCGACAATAATTATGAACCCCGCTATGAAGTTATTCCCGGCAAGGAAAAGGTTGTCCGTCAGCTGAAAAAGCTTGCCGGTCAAGCCAATGATATTCTGATAGCCACTGACCCTGACCGTGAGGGAGAGGCCATCGCGTGGCATATTGCCAACGAGGTCGATGCTGCCCAAAAACCTGTCCATAGGGTGCTGTTTAACGAGATCACGAAAAAAGCCATCCTCGAAGCGATCAACGACCCGCTCCAGATTGACTACCGTCTGGTTCGCTCTCAGCAGACCCGGCAGGGCCTGGATAAAATCGTCGGTTACAAAATCAGCCCTTTTCTCTGGAATGTGGTTATGCGGGGATTATCCGCCGGAAGGGTGCAATCCGTTTCCCTGAGACTCATCTGCGAACGGGAGGCGGAAATCGAAAAGTTTGAGCCCAAAGAGTACTGGACTATCTTTGCCGATTTCACGACCGGATCAGGAGAAACATTCTCGACCAAACTGGTCAGAATCAACAGTAACAAGGCGGAAATCACCAATCAGTCCGACGCCGAGAATACAGCGTCGGACATTCTTTCACGAATCTATGGCGTCGCTGAAATCACCCCGAGGGTACAGCAGCGTAAACCGCCGTTTCCTTTCACGACATCGCTTCTGCAGCAGGCCGCGTCAAACCAGCTTGGATTCGGCTCAAAAAAGACCATGCGTGTCGCGCAGCAGCTCTACGAAGGTATTGATCTCGGCCCTGAAGGCGCCACCGGCCTGATCACCTATATGAGGACAGACTCTACCAGGGTCAGCGGTGAAGCTGTAGAACAGGCTGAACGCTTCATCACGCAGCACTTCGGCCCTGAGTTTACAGGCGGCGGCCAGGCAGCAAAGAAAGGAAAAAAAACGCAGGACGCTCATGAAGCTATCCGGCCAACCGGGGTTCCCCGTACCCCGGAAACGATGAAGCCGTTTCTTTCTTCGGATCAGTACAAGCTCTACGAGCTGATATGGAAAAGGTTTCTGGCTTCACGTATGGCGCCGGCAAAAATTGAACAGACACGCGTGGATGTCGCCGACCACGAGAAACAGTTTATCTTTCGCGCAAGCGGAAGCAACGTGCTTTTTCCAGGCTTTCTGAAAGTCTACAACGAGCAGAAAGAACTTGACTACGAGGCACGGAAATCAACCCGTGAAGATGAGGAAAAAGAGCAGATAGTCAAACTTCCCCGAAATCTGACGGTGAATGAAAAGCTGACTCTGGATACTCTTGACAAAAAACAGAGTTTCACCCGGCCGCCCGCACGATTCACCGAGGCAAGTCTTGTCAAGGAACTTGATAATTACGGTATCGGCAGACCCTCAACCTATGCAGGCATCTTCTCGACGCTGCAGGATCGGAGGTATGTGGAATTAGAGAAGAAAAAAATCATTCCGACCGAGTTGGGAAAAGATGTATCGATGATCCTTGTCGCCAACTTTCCTGACCTTTTCAATGTGACGTTTACCGCCCACATGGAAAACGAGCTGGACAAGATTGCCGCGGGAGATGATGAGTATGAACAGGTTCTCGACTCCTTCTACAAGCCTCTTGAATCAGCTCTGAGCGTCAGAAAAAACGATCCTCTTCTCCCTCAGAACACCGATGCGGAAACCTGCGACAAATGCGGTAAGGGAAAAATGATAATCAAGTGGACCGCCAGCGGTAAATTTCTCGGGTGTTCCTCCTATCCTGCATGCAAAAACATCAAACCGCTCGCATCGTCCAGGGTCCGCCCGAAGGAAACCGGTATAAAATGCCACGGGTGTGAAAACGGAAGAATGGTTCTGAGAAACGGCAGGTTCGGCCCGTTCCTTGCCTGCACCGGCTACCCTGACTGCAACACGTTGCTGAAACTTGACAAACAGCGGAAAATAGAGCCCCCCAAAACCCCACCGCTTGAAACCGACCTGGCGTGCCCGAAATGCGGCGCGCCGCTTTACCTGAGAACCGGAAAAAGAGGGTTGTGGCTCGGATGCTCGAAGTTCCCGAAATGCAGAGGGAGACAGGCCTGGGGGCAGCTCGATCCGGCCATACAGCATCACTGGCAGGAAATTATGGAAAAACATCAGGGAGAGCATCCTTCTGTGACCATTCGCATGGTTGACGGCACACCGGTCAACATGCAACTGACCATCGATGACATCATCTCCCAGGCTGAGGAGAACGGACTGGTGGAGATTGAAAACAATGAGGAGCAGCCGGTGGCTAGTAGGCAGTAGGCAGTTACCAGTGGACTGTGGACTGTGGGTAGTCACACCACCCATTGGGCCAGACGGTAGGTGATAAACGAGAAAATCCATGCTACCGTCATGGAATACGACGAGTAGAGAACGATAGCCTGCCAGTTTCCGATCTCTTTTCTCATAACGCCGACCGCAGCGACACAAGGGATGTAGAGTAGTACAAACACCATAAGACTCAGCGCCGTAGCCTTACCGAAGGCTGGATCGTTCTTCAGTATGGTTTTCAGCTCGGACGATGATTCCCCGGTTTTGCCAAGAGAATAGATCGTACCCATGGTAGAGACAACAACCTCTTTGGCGGCAAGACCCGTAACCAGCGCAACACCGATCCTCCAATCGAAACCGAGCGGTCTGATGAGCGGCTCCATTAACTTTCCGGCCCTGCCGGCAATCGAGTATTCAAGCTGACGCGCATTTACCCGGTCCCCTGCCGCTCTGATCGCAGCCTGCTTTTCCAGCAGCGGCGCATCGCGCAGCTCGATTGCAGAAACCTGTTTTTCAAGGGCCCCGTCAAGCGCACTGTTTCTGGGATAATTGCTCGCCACCCATATCAGAAGCACCGCAAAAAGGATAACGGTACCTGCCTTTCGGACATACATCATGGCCTTGATATTTGACTGGAAAAACACCGAGGTCAGGCTCGGCCAGCGATACGGCGGCAGTTCCATGACGAAAGGCTCCGACTCACTTTTCAGGAAGGTTTTTTTCATGATAAGCGCTGAAAAAAGACCGATTATCACCCCGAGCATATAGATGCCGAACATAACGTTTGCGGCAACGGCCGGCTTGAAAAACGCACCCGCGAGCAAGATATAGACCGGCAGCTTGGCACCGCAACTCATGAATGGAATTATCATAATGGTCGCCAGACGGTCGGAGCGGCTCTTGAGCGTGCGGGTGGCCATGATCGCGGGAATCGAGCAACCGAAACCGGTTATCATCGGAATAAACGATTTGCCGTGCAGACCGAAACGGTGCATGACTTTGTCAACAACAAAAGCAGCCCGTGCCATATATCCGGATGCCTCCAGAAAAGAAAGCCCGAGAAAAAGCAGTATGATGTTCGGCAAAAATATCAGCACCCCTCCCACTCCGGCGATGATGCCGTCAACGATCACAGATCGCAGGGTTTCATTCGGCAGAAGAGGCGACACCACGGCGGCAAAACTGCCGAACAGAAAATCGAGCCCCTCCATAAGCGGAGTACCGAGCGTAAAGGTCATGTGAAAAATCAGCCAGACAATACAAAAGAAAATCGGCAGGCCGAGCACGCGGTTGAGCACGATCCGGTCGATATGATCGGTTAACGAAGCCCTTCCTTCCTGCGGCATCCTGACACACTCCTGCATGGCACCGCGGATAAAGGCGTATCGGTCTTCGGTAATGATGATTTCCGGATCGGACTTATAGAGGCTCCCCGTCTCCTTGATAGCCTTCTGCAGGACAAGTTCTACCTTGACCCAGACAGGATATTCCTTCACCAGGCTGTAGACCTCCCGGTCGTTTTCCAGAAGCTTAATGGCAAGCCAGTGCGCGCTGAACGTCGATAATTCGGACTCGAGAGCAAGCAATCCGGCGATCTCCTCAATCGCGCTTTCCACCCCCTGCCTGAACCCGAGCTTGTTTTTTTTGATCTCGATATCACCTTCATAGACGCGAATGACATGATCGAGAAGCACGTCAAGACCCTGTTTCTTTTTAGCGGAAGTGGGAATAATATGGCAACCCAGCAGACGCTGCAGCTGTTTCACGTCGATCTCGATCCCCCGTTCTTCAACCTCGTCGTACATGTTGAGCGCGACAAGAAGATCGACCTCCATCTCCATGAGCTGTGTCGTAAGCAGAAGATTCCTTTCGAGATTGGGACCTTCGAGAACATTGACGACAACATCCGGTGATTCCTCAATCAGAAATTTTCTGGTAACCAGTTCTTCGGGAGAATAGGGGGTCAGTGAATAGGTGCCCGGAAGATCTATGAAACGGATTCTGTACTCACGATAATCAACATACCCTTCATATTTCTCTATGGTCACGCCCGAAAAATTCCCGACTTTCTGGCGAGCGCCTGTAAGGCCGTTGAAAAGCGATGACTTTCCACAATTGGGATTTCCCGCGAGAGCTACCCGTATCTCCTGAAAAGATGTCATCAATCAGCTCCCGAATTTCCACCTGCGCCGTTGCCCTCCCATGGGCTCACCATCACCGGATTCCCCGATCTTCGTGACAAGCACTCCGGCAGCTTCGCTTTTCCTCAATGTCAGGTACATACCCTTGAAAAAAATCTCTACCGGATCTCCCAACGGAGCGACTCGCAACACTTTAAACCGGGTCCCCTTAATCAGGCCCATATCCAGAATTCTTCTTCTCACGGCACTTTCCACAAGCAAGCCGGTCACTTCAGCTTTATCCCCTACCTTTAATTCTGACAACAACATAATGCATACCCTTTATACCGACAACAGACACAAACCTTATTTAGATCAATTATTAATAACGCCACATAAATATAAATAATTTTCTTTGTGAAAAAATACACGACCCGGCAATAACCGCCTTCCTCCAAAAGGCTCAATCAGCTGCCGACGATCTTTCTCAGAACGGTATGAAGAATACCCCCGTTCCGGTAGTACTCAACCTCGACAGGGGAGTCTATCCGGCAAAGAACCTTCACTGTTCTCTGCTCTCCGTGCTGAGGATCCTTCACTGCCAGAGAAATACGCTTTCCGGGAGACAGCGTAGTGTCAAGAGGAATATCAAACACCTCTCTGCCGGTGATTCCGGCTGTTTCTGCAGATTCCCCCGGCATGAACTGGAGAGGAAGCACTCCCATACCGACAAGATTGGATCGGTGAATTCTTTCATAGCTTTCAGCGATAACAGCCCGGACACCAAGCATCCATGTTCCTTTTGCCGCCCAGTCACGGCTGCTGCCCATGCCGTAATCCTTGCCCGCGATCACAATCAGCGGGGTTCCCTCCTCACGATATGCCAGGGAAGCATCGAAAATAGTCAAAACCTGTGATCCATCGTCCGTTCCAGAAAAACAGGTTGTGAAACCGCCCTCTGTTCCAGGCGCCATCATGTTCCTGACACGTATGTTATCGAACGTCCCGCGCATCATCACTTCATGGTTCCCTCTCCTGGAACCAAAGCTATTGAAGTCTTTTGCAGCAACGCCGTTTTCCAGCAGGTACTTTCCAGCCGGCTGTTCAGGCTGGATCGCTCCGGCCGGGCTGATGTGATCTGTCGTGACACTGTCACCGAACAACGCAAGACAGCGTGCACCGGAAATACTCCTGATCCCTGGCGATTGCGTACCTGATCCGCTGAAAAATGAAGGTTCTTTAATGTAGCTGGATGACGGGTTCCATGCATACAGTTCGTGTTCTGCCGTTCGAATCGAACGCCACTGTTCCGGGCCCTTGTGCACCTCTGCATAGCGGTCCCTGAAATATTCAGGCCTGACAATGCTCTCCACCAGCTCCTGTACTTCGCTATCCCGGGGCCAGAGATCACGAAGCCAGACATCGGACCCGTCATGGTCGCGGCCAAGCGGCACATCTTCAAAATCAAGGTTAATCGTTCCTGCAAGCGCGTATGCGACAACCAGCAGGGGACTGGCAAGATAGTTTGCCCTGACGAGCGGGTTGATCCTTCCTTCGAAGTTCCTGTTACCGGAAAGAACTCCCGCCACGACAAGATCGCCTTTTCTGACAGCCTCTGCGACCGGACCCGGCAAAGGGCCGGAGTTGCCGATACAGGTTGTACAGCCGAATCCTACATTGGCGAAACCGAGCGCTTCAAGATCTTCCATGAAACCGGCGGCCTGCAGATAGTCGATAACGACCCTGGAACCCGGAGCAAAAGAAGTTTTCACCCAGGGCTTGACAGTAAGACCTTTTTTTCGGGCCGCTCTTGCAAGCAAAGCGGCAGCGATCAGCACCGCCGGATTACTGGTGTTGGTACAGGAGGTTATCGCGGCAATGACAACAGCTCCATGCCGCAGCGTAAATGATTTTCCTCCCATTGAAACCCTGATACCGTTTCTCCCCGGATCTGTTTTTTCCTGCGCGGCTATACCGCCTTCAGCGGATATGTCACCGGCACCGCCGAATGACTCTTTTCCGTATACGATAAACAGATCCCTTTTCCACCGGGCCTGCATCGACTCGAAATCTATCCTGTCCTGCGGCCTTTTCGGACCTGCAAGCGAGGTGCGAACAGATGCAAGATCAAGTTCGAGAACCTTGCTGAACGCAGGCTCATGCTCCTCGTCATGCCATAAGCCCTGTGCCCGGGAGTAGTGCTCGACCAGCTCGCAATGCTCGTGCCTGTTGGTCAATCTGAGATATTCAAGGCTCACCTCGTCAACAGGGAAAAACCCGGCAGTCGCTCCGTATTCCGGCGACATGTTGGCTATGGTCGCCCTGTCCGGCAGGGAGAGCGTCTTGAGCCCCGGACCGAAAAATTCAACAAAGGTGCCGACAACTCCTTCATTGCGAAGCATTTCGGTCACGGTGAGAACCAGATCGGTTGCATTTACCCGGTCACCAAGTTCTCCGGTAAGCCTGAAGCCGATAACTTCCGGAAGCAGCATATAGATCGGCTGGCCCAGCATAACCGCTTCCGCCTCAATTCCGCCTACCCCCCAGCCAAGCACCCCGAGACCGTTGATCATGGTTGTATGACTGTCTGTCCCGACAAGAGTGTCCGGATAGACCATACCTTCTCTCCTGCACACGACCGAGGCAAAATGTTCGAGGTTGACCTGATGAACAATTCCCGTTCCAGGCGGAACCACACGGAAGTTATTGAATGCCTGCTGGCCCCATTTCAAAAACTCGTACCGCTCCATGTTACGCTCGAACTCCCTGTCGAGATTTTTTTCAAGCGCATCAGTCGATCCGTAGTGATCAACCTGAACCGAGTGATCGATGACAAGATCGCAGGGAACAAGCGGGTTGATTTTCGCAGGGTCCTTCCCAAGTCTCTGACATGCCTCCCTGAGGGCTGCAAGATCAATAACGGAAGGAACACCGGTAAAATCCTGCAGAACAACCCTGGCCGGCTTGAAAGGGATCTCGGCGAGAGATGGTTTCCCCGGATTCCATCCCGCAACAGCCCGGACATCCTCTTCTCGAACCGAGAACTCATCCACATTACGCAAAACAGCTTCAAGCAGAATCTTGATAGTTTTCGGCAGTCTTGAAACGCCGTCCATACCCATCGCTTCAAGTGCTTCAAGAGAGTAGTAACAAACCTCCCCGTCAGAGAGCCGCAGCTTCCTGACAACACCAAACGGATCATTCGCTGTATTCATAGGATATTGATCAGAAGTCAACAACTAACCGTGCTCAACCGACGTACCGGAAAAAGGAGGCCACCCCATGGCCTTTCCTCCCAGCAGATGACCATGAATATGAAACACACTCTGCAGGGAATCCCTGCCCGTGTTGAAGACAAGACGGTAGCCTGAATCGAACATACCCGCTTTTTTTGCAACAATTTTCGCAGCCTGCAAAATTGCCCCTGCTATCAGCGAATCCTCATCATCCGAAAGTTCGTTCAGAGAAGCGATATGCTTTAACGGAATGATCAGAAGGTGCTGAGGTGCGACAGGCTGTATATCCCTGAAGGCAAGAACGTGCTCGTTGCGATAGACAATATCCGCAGGAATATCACCGCTTACGATTTTGCAGAAAAGACAATTCGGCTCAGAATGCCCCATACGGCCCCCCTTTACTCATGATTGGTTGCTCAAAGATTATCTGAAACAAGTTACATACTTGACCTGCAAAAAGAAAAGCTCCTGTATTTTGATCCGCCGCCCTCCACAACATGCATTAAATTACCGCACGTGAGTTGTGAAACAGATGATTCATAAACGCTCTTGTGTCTATAAAGCAACACAAAAGATCGCCTCGTATCATACAGAAAACGAAACAGCGCCTTCAACCGTATACCATTATACTATTATGACTTAGAAGATTCATAATGACTTTGGCCCGGCAATTGCCTCTACAAGAGTAGAAACGCAATCGAAAACAAGCCGGGAGTCATCATGAAACGCTCAACACTCACAAGACTTATCACAGCAGCAACCATCGCACTC